>OHWM01000165.1_pt1 | contig 37057 bp, 34 predicted proteins | sample 1579731 | NCBI WGS metagenome assembly OHWM01 (sample SAMEA3882510, study PRJEB24775) | human gut metagenome | biome: human-associated habitat; feature: intestine environment; material: feces | place: Netherlands | collected 2009/2010
TCCAGTTCATCTGGACAACAGCGTCGCCCTTCTTGCCGTAGCTCTTCTTGGCAGCAGCCTTCATGTACTCGACAGCGTCGTCGATGGGCATGACGTCAGCCAGCTTGAAGAAGGCAGACTGCAGGATGGTGTTGGTGCGCTTGCCCATACCAATCTCGATAGCCTTATCAATGGCGTTGATGGTGTACAGCTGAATGTTGTTGTCAGCGATGTACTTCTTATCAGCAGCGTTCAGATGCTCGTCCAGCTCCTCATCGGTCCACTGGCAATTGATCATGAAGACGCCGCCCGGCTTGACATCCTGGACCATCTTCATGCCCATGTGGATGTAAGCGGGGTTGTGGCAGGCCACGAAGTCAGCCTGGTTGATGTAGTAGGGGCTGCGGATGGGCTTGTCGCCGAAACGCAGATGGCTGATGGTAACGCCACCAGTCTTCTTGGAGTCATACTGGAAGTAAGCCTGAATGTACTTGTCAGTGTGGTCGCCGATGATCTTGGTGGAGTTCTTGTTGGCACCGACAGTACCGTCACCGCCGAGACCCCAGAACTTGCACTCCTTGGTGCCGGGGGCGGAGGTGATGGGAGCGGGCTTGACCTCAGGCAGGCTGAGGTTGGTCACATCGTCGGTAATACCGATGGTGAAGCGGGGCTTCGGAGCGTCCTTCTCCAGCTCGGTGTAGATAGCAAAGACAGAGGACGGCGGGGTATCCTTGGAGCCCAGGCCGTAACGGCCGCCGGTCAGAACGACATCGTTCATGCCAGCCTCACGCAGGGTGGTGGCAACATCCAGGTACAGGGGCTCGCCCAGGGAGCCGGGCTCCTTGGTGCGGTCCAGAACAGCGATCTTCTTGACCGTCTTGGGCAGGACCTTCAGCAGAGCGGAAGAAACCCAGGGACGATACAGGCGGACCAGAACCAGGCCGACCTTCTCGCCCTTAGCGGTCAGGTAGTCAACAACTTCCTCTGCAACGTCGCAGATGGAGCCCATGGCGATGATGACGCGGTCAGCGTCCTCAGCGCCATAGTAGTTGAACAGGTCGTAGTTGGTACCCAGCTTCTCGTTGATCTTGGCCATGTACTTCTCAACAACAGCGGGCAGGGCCTCGTAAGCGGGGTTGCAAGCCTCACGATGCTGGAAGAAGACGTCGCCGTTCTCGTGAGAACCGCGCATCTTGGGGTGCTCGGGGTTCAGGGCCTTAGCACGGAACTCCTCGACAGCCTCCATGTTGCACATTTCCTTCAGATCGGCGTAGTCCCACTTCTCGATCTTCTGGATCTCGTGAGAAGTACGGAAACCGTCGAAGAAGTTCACGAAGGGAACGTGACCCTCGATGGCAGACAGATGAGCCACGGGAGACAGGTCCATAACTTCCTGCGGGTTGCTCTCAGCCAGCATAGCGAAGCCGGTCTGACGAACAGCCATAACGTCGCTGTGGTCACCGAAGATGTTCAGGGACTGGGTAGCAACGGTACGGGCAGACACGTCGAAGACGCAGGGCAGCTGCTCGGCTGCGATCTTGTACATGTTGGGGATCATCAGCAGCAGGCCCTGAGAGGCGGTGAAGGTGGTGGTGATAGCACCAGTACCGAGAGAACCGTGCACGGCACCGGCAGCACCGGCCTCGGACTCCATCTCAACAACCTTGACCTGGTTGCCGAAGATGTTCTTCAGACCGGCAGCGCTCCACTGGTCAACAGTGTCGGCCATGGGGCTGGAGGGGGTGATGGGGTAGATGGCAGCCACATCGGTGAATGCATAAGCTACATGCGCCGCAGCGGTATTGCCGTCCATAGACTGTTTTGCTCTGGGCATTTTTCTTCCTCCGTTTTCATTAGAGTGTATTGCATTTCCGCGCGGGTGTCATGCCGCACGGGCCCACGTTTATCTGTTTGGCGACCTGTAGTTTGCTCCGGGCGCACTGATAGATAAACGCTTTTGCATAGCTTTATTGTACCAAAAAACGCCCCCATTCGTAAAGGGGTTTTATTTAGAATATTGCACAGATTTTTTTGTTCGATGTGTACATTTTGACCATTTTCACCAAATGGCAGTTTTTTTACCCTTTTTGCAGGGACATTTTCTGGACTGTTATATTTTTATCAATCGTAAGTATGCTTATTTTTGAATGTCAATGACAGTTAACATAGACTCACCGACCTGAAACTGCACCCGGTAACCGCCAAAATCCATGGCATATACACGGTCCGGGTCATGCTGGTAGGCCGGGCGTGGATCGTTTTTCAGCACACCTAATAAAGCGGCCCGCTTATTTTCCGGCAGTTTGTCCAAAAGTGGCTGTGGGCACTGTACTTCCAGCGCGTAAGCAGCCGTCTGCTCGGTAAAGCCGCCGCGGGCTTCGGGGTGGGCATCCACGTAAGGAAGGTAGGGCTTGATGTCAAAGATCGGCGTGCCGTCCAAAAGGTCGGCCCCTTTTACCAGAATGTCGCCGTTCTCGATGCCCGACAGCTCCACGCAGGAAAGACCCAGCGCATTGGGCCGGTAAGGGCTGCGGGTGGCAAACACACCGCGCCGGGCGTTTCCACCCAGCCGGGGCGGGCGCACGGTGGGCCGCCAGCTTTTGCCTGCGGCATACTCGGCCGCCACCGTCGAGAACTGCCAGATCAGCCACAGATGGCTGTAGCCTTCCAACCCCACCAGCGCGTTGGGGTCTCGATATTCCGGTTCAAACACGATGCGGGCGGTCAGATCCGGCACCAGGCCGCTTTGCCGCGGGATGCCAAATTTATCGGTAAAGTCACTTTTTATATGAGCAATAGGACGGATGATAGTCTCCACGGTAACACTCTCCCCTCTTTTTCCTATTATTATATAAGAAACGGGTCCATATTTCAAATTTTTACATCTCGCTATCTTCCTATTTTTTACGTTTTATGGTAAAATAGACACATCTTACGAAAAGGGGGCGAATCTTTGGCACCCATCATACGAACCGAAAAACTGCGCAAAGTCTACGCTGTTGGAAAAGAACGCGTTGTAGCGCTGAATGACGTAGACCTTGCGATCGAAAAAGGCGAATTTTGCTGCATCGTCGGCCAATCCGGCAGTGGTAAGTCTACCCTGCTGAACCAACTGGCTGGGTTGGAAAAGCCTACCCGCGGCAAAGTTTTCATTGGCAAACACGAGATCAGCGCCATGAACGAAACCGAATTGGCGCAGTTCCGGCAGCAGCATCTGGGGTTCATCTTCCAGAGCTACAACCTGCTGCCCACGATGACCGCCGCAGAAAATGTCGCATTACCGTTAATGTTTAAGGGTATCGACAAAAAGACCCGCCTAAAGCTGGCCCGCAAGGAACTGAAAAGCATGGGCCTGCTTGGCCGCGCCAACCACCTGCCCACTGAGATGAGCGGCGGCCAGCAGCAGCGTGTGGGCATCGCCCGTGCCTTTGTCAGCAATCCCAAAGTCATTTTTGCTGATGAACCTACCGGCAACCTGGACTCCAAAACCAGTAAGCAGGTATTGTACCGCATGCTGGAGCTGACCAAGAACCAGCAGGTCACTTTCGTCATGGTCACCCACGAGCCGGAACTGGCCGAATGTGCGGACCGGGTCGTGACCATTTTGGACGGTAAAGTCTGCTCCAACGTGGTGCAGGACGAAGCCACCAAAACCCGCAACCGCGAAGGACTGTTTGCCGACCTGCAGGGCGATATGTCCATCGGAGGCGACGCGGCAAAAGAAAAAAGTAACTGATATATGGAGGTTTTACCTTGAAACGCTTATTTTCCCTGTTGATGGTACTTACGCTGGCGGCAGCGCTCTGCCTGTCTATCTGGGCGGACGACAGTAACCCTGATTCCGGCATCAACAACGGCGCCAATACTTCGACCGTGACCACAGACAACCAGGGCGTTTATGTCACCGGCTACACCGTGACCACCCCCGCAGGCGGCGAGATCACCACGCTAAACGTGGGCGATCAGGTCAACATCGTGCTGCAGGTGGTGGACCATTCCTCGGCCCGGTATGCCGTAAAGGCCGAAGACATTGTGGCCCGCATCAATTCTTCCATCTTTACTTACACCGGCACCGGCGAAATTGGTCAGCTGTTTGAAAGCAACGACGACCCTGACCAGACCCGCAAGGACCCCCAGTACAATTATTACAGTTATGTGCTGTTGTTCCGCGATGTCATCTACAACGGCGGCGGCAATACCCTGCCCATCAACCTCAGCTATCTGGATACCAGCAAGCCGCTGCAGCAGTTCAGCGTAACGCTGGGCCAGTGCGTGGACAAAGACCAGGCCACCACACCGAACCTCATCGTCCGCACCTCCAATTATGGTGACGCCGTAACGGCGGGCACCGCCTTTACCCTCTCGCTGGGCCTGTACGCCACCGACGGCAACGAGGCACTAAACGACGTCATTGTTTCGCTGACCCTGCCGGAGAATATCTCGCTGGGCGGAGGCAGCCTGTCCAACTATGTGGGCAGCATGGCGGCCAAGTCGATGCAGAATATCACCTTCTCGGTGCTGCCTGCCGCCGGTTTTACCGGCACAGTGGCCGACATTACCGTGAACATGACCGGCACCGGCGCTATCTCCGGCAAGGCAGTCAGCTCCACCACCGCTATCTCGGTGCCTATCAGCCAGCCCGACCGCTTTGAGGTAGGCCAGCTGCAGTTAAGCTCCGAATCCATCATGGTTGGCGATACCGGCAGCGTGACCCTGAGCTACGTCAACAAAGGCAAAAACGCCATCGGCAACCTGGAAGCCCGCCTGACTGGCACCAACCTGGGCGGCGAAAACTACCAGTACCTGGGCAACCTGAATGCCGGCACCGAGGGCAGCGTCGACTTTGACATTACCCCCGACGCCGCCGGCAACATCTCCGGCGTTATTACCCTGAACTACGAGGATGCCAGCGGCAACCCGCGCACCATCAGCAAAAATTTTACCGCTACAGCGGAAGAAATGAACTACGATGATTACATGCCGGATTCCGATTCCAATATGGACGAACCCCAGCAGACCGGCATGCCGGTTTGGGGCTGGGTGCTGATCGTAGTCTGCGTGGGCGTTGTGGTGGCTGTTATCGTGGTCGTGGTGCTGCGCAAACGCAAGAAGGCCAAGGCCCTGGCTGCTTTGGATGAGGACAGCGATGAAGATATCTGATGAGATCAGTCTTTCGGCGCGAAATCTTTTACGCCGCAAAGGCCGTACCGCGCTGACGCTGGTGGGTGTCGTGATTGGCACCTGCATGGTTGTGCTGATGATTTCCCTGGGAATTGCCCAGAACCAGGCCAACGACGAGATGATCCAGAGTTGGGGCGACCTGACCCAGATCGAAATTTACGGTGGCGGCATTTCTGTCGGCAGTGACGGCAAAGCAATCAAGCTGGACGATGCCGCGCTGACGCAGATCCGTGAGCTGAACAACGTGCTGGCGGCCACCCCGTTTACCAACCCTTACAATTTGCAGGGCACGATCTCAGCCGGGCGCAATGGCAGGTATGTATCGGACATTGGCAACATTACGGCGCTGGATCCTGTGGCTCTGGAGCCGATGGGCTTTGCGCTGGAATCCGGCCGGTGGCTGGACACGACCGTCATCAATGCGCAATCCAAAAAAATCCCGGTCCTGGTCTGTGAATACACCGGCTACAATTTTTACGACAGCCGCCGCAGCGATAACAGCCCCAAGCGTTACCGCTGGCAGGGCCAGACCGATGCCAACGGCAACGAGTTGCCGCCATTTGTGGACGTCGACAAGGACAAAATGACCTTGACCATCACCAACGGCGACAACACCAACCCCAATACCCAGACCTGGGAATTGGAAGTGGTGGGCAAGCTGCAGCAGGATGTCTCCAAGGGTTGGTGGACCCAAGGCGGCATTATCATGAGCATGCAGAACCTGAAAGTGATCGAGGCTGCCTACAACAAGATGGCCAAGATCAAGGACACCAATTCTTCCTACGATCAGGTTTACGTCAAGGTCGACGACCTGAAAAATGTGGGCGATGTGGAAGAAGCCATCCATGACCTGGGCTTTCAGAGCACCTGGTCCTCGAACCAGCAGCGGGAGGACATGCAGAAGCAAGTCTTCCGCAGCCAGATGATTTTTGGCGGTGTAGCGGCTGTTTCCCTGCTTGTGGCGGCCATCAACATCATCAATACCATGACGATGGCGATTTACGAACGCACCCGGGAAATTGGCGTTATGAAGGTCCTTGGCTGTGAGATCAATAACATCCGCACAATGTTCCTGATGGAAAGTTCCTGCATTGGGTTTATTGGCGGCGTGCTGGGCGTGCTTATCAGCCTGCTGGTCAGTTTTATTTTGAACAACCTGACCACGATCATGGCGTCCTTTGGCCAGTACATAGACCTGTCCGGCATCATGGGCGGGTATGGGGCATCCAGTTCGACTATCTCCATCATCCCACCCTGGCTTATGCTGGGTGCCCTGGTATTTGCGACTTTGATTGGCCTTGTCTCTGGCATCCTGCCTGCCAACAAAGCCGTGAAAATCAGTGCCCTGGAGGCCATCCGCCACGACTAACCTACTTTCTTTGGAAAAGAAAGTAGGCAAAGAAACTTTAATCATATATCACGTGAACGGGTTGCAAACTTTTACAGAAATATAAAAAGGACGATGCAGATTTCACCTCTGCATCGTCCTTTTTTGTGATTCTATTGAAAGTTTCTTTGGTTACTTTCTTTTCAAAGAAAGTAACATAACCCTCGTTTATTCCTCGTCGCTCGGTGCGCTCTCCTCGGCGGCTTCCTGGGCGAGTTCTTCGGCTTCGATGGCGGCCAGTTCCTCGGGGGTCGGGTCGGTTTCGCCCTCGTTGTCGATTTGGACGGTCTCGGCCTCGTTGTCGCGGTCCACGCGGGCTACAACGGCTACCTTATCACCCTCAGCCAGGCGCATGACACGCACACCACTGCCGTAACGGCTCTGAGTGTTGATGTCAGCTGCATGGATGCGGATGAGGATTCCATTCTGGCTGATCAAAATCAGGTCGTCTGTATCGTCCACGATCTTGATGCCGGCCACGCCGCCGTTGTTGTAGTTACGGATACCCAAACCACCGCGGTTGGTGATGCGGTAATCGTCAATACGGCTGCGGCGTCCCTTGCCTTCTTCGGTAATGGTCAGCACGCTGGCACCTGGGCGGCATACACCGGCTCCAATGACATAGTCTCCCTCGCGCAGCTTGATGACGCGCACACCGTGGCCGGTACGGCCCATAGCGCGGGCGCCGCTCTCGGTAAAGTGGATGGCGGCACCATCGTGGGTGGCAACGATGATCTCATCGTTGCCCTTGGTCAGGTGGCTCCAGACCAGGCTGTCGCCCTCGTTCAGGGCAATGGCGATCAGACCCGCTTTGCGAATGTTACGGAACTGGGACAGCGGCGTGCGCTTAATGAGGCCCATCTTAGTGACCATCGTGGCGTAGGTGTTGTCCTCGTCCACATCGGCGGCCTGCTGCAGCATCAGGGTGACTTTTTCGCCCTCCTGCAATTGCAGCAGGTTGACGATGTGGGTGCCCTTGGCAGTGCGGCTGCCCTCTGGTACCTGGTACCCCTTCAGGCGGTAGACGCGGCCCTGGTCGGTCATGAACAGCATATAATCGTGCGTAGAACCGACAAAAAGTTCCTCAGTAAAGTCGTCGTCCTTTTGGGTCATGCCCTGCACGCCGCGGCCGCCGCGGTTCTGTGCCTGGTAGGTGTCCAGCGTGGTGCGCTTGATATAACCCTCGTGGGTCAGCGTGAAGACGCAGGTCTCCTCGGGGATAAGGTCCTCGATGTCGACCTCACCGGAAACAGCCTCGATGGAGGTGCGGCGCTCGTCGCCGTACTTGTCGGCCAGGGTGGTCAGGTCGGTTTTGACGATGTTCTTCACGTGCTCGTCGTTGGCAAGGATGTCCTCATAATCGGCGATGGCGGTGCGCAGTTCACCCAATTCCTGCTCGATTTTGAGGATTTCCAGGCCAGCCAGACGGCCCAACTGCAGCTTGACGATGGCATCCGCCTGCAGTTCGTCAAAGCCGAAGTTATCCATCACAGCCTGACGGGCCTCGGCAAAGCCGCCCTTGCAGGCGCGGATGGTAGCGATGATTTCATCGACGATGTCGACGGCCTTATGCAGACCTTCCAGGATATGCTCGCGCTCCTTGGCCTTCTTCAAATCAAAGGCGGTGCGGCGGCGGATGACCTGCATTTGGAACTCAATATAGCGTTCCATCATGGTTTTCAGGCTCATAATCTTGGGCACGCCGTCATCCAACGCCAGCATAATGACACCTACGGTGTCCTGCAGCTGGGTGTAACGGTACAGCTGGTTCAGCACGACCTGGGGGTTGGCATCCTTCTTGATCTCGATGACGATTTTCATGCCGGTACGGCTGGAAGATTCATCGTTCAGGTCGCTGATGCCCTCGATGCGCTTATCCTTCACGAGGTCCGCGATGGATTCGATCAGGCGGGTCTTGTTGACCATGTACGGGATCTCGTTGATGAGGATCTCGTAGCGGCCGTTTTTCTTTTCGATGATTTCGGCACGGCCGCGCAGCGTTATTTTTCCGCGGCCGGTGGCGTAAGCGGCACGGATGCCGGAGCGGCCCATGATGATGCCGCCAGTGGGGAAATCGGGGCCTTTGACGTACTCCATCAGGCCCGCCAGGTCGATTTCCGGGTCATCGATGAGGGCGACCATACCGTTGACGATCTCGCGCAGGTTATGGGGCGGAATATTGGTAGCCATGCCGACCGCGATGCCCTGGCTGCCGTTGACCAACAGGTTTGGAAAGCGGCTGGGCAGGACGTGGGGTTCCTTTTTGGTCTCATCAAAGTTGGGGTCCCAATCGATGGTATCCTTGTCAATATCCGTCAGCATCTCGCAGGCCATTTTGGACATGCGGGCCTCAGTATAACGGTAAGCAGCCGGGGGGTCACCGTCCACAGAACCGAAGTTACCTTGGCCATCGACCAGCGGGTAACGCAGGCTGAAATCCTGGGCCAGACGGACCATAGCGTCGTAGACGGAGGCGTCGCCGTGGGGATGGTAGGAACCCAGCACAGCACCAACGGTATCGGCGGATTTGCGGTATGGATGCTGCGGATCATTGCCGCGCTCGTGCATCGTGTACAGGATACGGCGATGCACGGGTTTCAGGCCATCGCGCACATCAGGCAATGCGCGCGCAACGATAACAGACATCGAGTAGTCCAAAAAGGCCGTCTCGATCTCCTGTTTTACATCGCGCACAATGACCTTGGTGCCGGACCCCGGCACCATGATGATATTTTCTTCCATTCTATCACCTTAAATATCTAATCTATCTCTCTAGAACCACTTTACGGCGGGAAAATTAAAATTTTCTTGCCTACTTTCTTTTCAAAGAAAGTAGGTTACACATCAAGATTCGCGTACTTGGCGTTTTTCTCGATGAACTGGCGACGGGGTTCGACCTGCTCACCCATCAGGATGCTGAAAGCTTCGTCGGCACGCTCAGCATCCTCGATCTTGATCTGCACGATGACGCGGTTATCCGGGTTCATGGTGGTCTCCCACAGCTGGTCGGGGTTCATCTCGCCCAAGCCTTTGTAGCGGTTGACCTTGGCGCCGGGCATTTCGGCGCTCAAAATCTTCATTTCATCGTCATTATAGGCATACTTGACGGTCTGGCCTTTCTGCAGCTTGAACAGCGGCGGCTGAGCCACGTAGACGTAACCGTTATCGATCAGCGGCCGCATATAACGGAAGAAGAAGGTCAGCATCAGGGTGCAGATATGGGAGCCGTCAACATCGGCATCGGCCATAATAAAGATTTTATGGTAGCGCACCTTGGAAATATCAAATTCATCGCCGATACCGGTGCCCAGAGCCGTGACCACGGGCATCAGCTTATCGTTGCCGTAAATACGGTCGGCGCGGGCTTTTTCGACGTTCAGCATCTTGCCCCAAAGCGGCAGGATGGCCTGAATGTTGGAGTCTCGGCCCATCTTGGCCGAGCCTCCTGCAGAATCGCCCTCCACAATGAAGAGTTCGGTCTTGCTGGGATCTTTTTCATGACAGTCGGCCAACTTGCCGGGCATGCGGTTGGATTCCAGCGCGCTCTTGCGGCGGACCAGTTCACGGGCCTTTTTGGCGGCGGCACGGGCACGGGCTGCCTGGGTGGCCTTTTCCAGAATTGCCTTGGCAACGGCGGGGTTTTCCTCAAAGTACTCGGTCAGGGCCTTGTAGACCACATTGCTGACCAGGCCCTTGATGAAGGTATTGCCCAGCTTGGCCTTGGTCTGGCCCTCGAACTGAGCCTCCTGCAGCTTGACACTGATGATGGCAATGATGCCCTCGCGGGCATCGGGGCCGGAAAGATTCTCGTCCTTATCTTTCAGGATGCCTTTAGCGCGGCCGTACTCGTTCAGCACACGGGTCAGGGCCAGCTTAAAGCCTTCCTCGTGGGTGCCGCCCTCAGGCGTATGCACATTATTGGCAAAACTGAGCAGCAGTTCATTATAGCTGTTATCGTAATACTGCAAAGCCACCTCGGCCACGGCGCCCTGGCCCTCGCCCTTCATATACATGACCTGCGGGGTCAGCGGGGTGAGGTCGCGGCGCTCGCACAGGTAGCTGACGAAGGAACGGATGCCGCCCTCGTAGCACATGGTCTCGGTGCGGAGCTCGTTTTCTTCGCTCTTTTCCTCCTGTGGGCGGTCACTCTCGGGACGCTCATCTGTCAGGGTGATGCGGACACCGGCGTTCAGGAAGGCTTCTTCCCGCAGGCGCTTGAGCAGCGTTTCGTAACGATACAGCGTTGTTTCCTGGAACATTTCCGGGTCCGGCTTGAAGGTGACCGTAGTACCGGTGGAGGCTGCCGCGCCGATCTTTTTCAGATCACCATCGGGTTTGCCGCGCTTGAAGCTCTGCTCATACTCGGCACCATCGCGGCGGACGCGGACGGTCAGCCACTCAGACAGTGCATTAACGACCGACGCACCGACGCCGTGCAGACCGCCAGCTACCTTGTAGCCGGAATCCTCGCCGCCGAACTTACCGCCGGCGTGCAGCACGGTATATACGACTGTGACGGCTGGGATGCCCAGCTTGGGCTGGATGTCCACGGGGATGCCGCGGCCGTTATCGGAAACTTCGATGATATTACCGGGTTTGATCGTTACTTCGATATGGGTGCAGTACCCAGCCAGGGCTTCGTCGATGGCGTTATCGACGATCTCGTAGACCAGGTGATGCAGGCCGGAAGGGCCGGTAGAACCGATATACATGCCGGGGCGCTTGCGCACAGCCTCCAGGCCCTCCAGGACCTGGATCTGCGCACCGCCGTAGGCATGGTCTGTGGCCGTTTCGCGGTTGGTTTCGGTGATGATTTCTTCTGCCATGAAATGATAGCCTCCTGTTGTGGTGGGTATCTGCTGTTGCTTCCCTCTATGGAAGCAGTTTTATTTTAATTCGGCCTTTTCTGCCCGCTTTTTTAAGGCTACGGGCGAAAGTTGGCTGATGTAAATGGTCTCATCGGGGAAATCGGTGACGAGGAAGCTTTTTGGCAGGCTGCCGGGGGCACACAGATCCACCACGGCACCGTTATCCTCGGCACTTCTGAAATATTCTTCTGTCCGGCAGGAGGCCCCCGCTGTGTCCAAATCGAACACACCGATGACATCCCGGGTATTCAAAACAAAGTCCTGCCCTGCATGGAAATACATGCCCTGCTCCCCTTTTATTCGGTCACGGTGCCTGCTTTCACCATCACGATTTTACCATTGGTACGTGCAAATGCGGCAGTATCGCAGGTGGTCACGATGGTCTGGTGCTCGCCCATACGGGTCAGCAGGTAGGTCTGGCGTTCATCGTCCAGCTCACTGAGCACATCGTCCAGCAGCAGCACCGGGTGTTCGCCAAAGAGGCTGCCGACCACGCTGGCCTCGGCCAGTTTCATGGCCAATACGCAGCTGCGCTGCTGGCCCTGGCTGCCAAACACGCGGGCAGGCTGGTCATCCAGTTTGATTTCCAGATCTTCGCGGTGTGGCCCCGCCAGACAGAACCCGGCGCGCAGCTCGGCATTTTTGACCGATTCCAATTTTTTCGCCAGCGCGTCTGCAGTGGTGTTATTGGCACACAACTGGTAATTCAGCTGCAGCACTTCGGCATCGTGGGAGATCTCGCTGTAATTCTTGGCGGCAATGGGGGCCAGCTCCGCAATAAATTTGCGGCGGTGCTCCATGATCTGCCCACCGTACTGGGCAAGCTGCTCATTATAAGCATCCAGCAGCAGCGCGGCATTGGGCGTTATTTCGTAGCTTTTCAGCAGCGCGTTTTTCTGCGCCACAAGCCTTGTGTAGCGCCGCAGCGCCACCAGATAGGGCCGGTACACCTGGCACAGCGCCGAATCCAGAAACCGCCGCCGGCCTTCCGGTCCGCCTTTGACCAAACTGAGCAGGTCCGGCTCAAACACAACAGCCTGGAAGTTCCCGGCCAAGGCAGCCGCGCGGCCTTGGTCCACACCGTTCAGTTTCGCGGTGCGACCCGGCCGTTGGCTGCCTTTACTGCCCACCGTTAAACGGATAGTTTTGGCGCAATCCTCGGTCTCGAACGCACCCTCGATCACCGAAAAGTCGCATCCGCGGCGGATGAGCTCGGCATCTTTGGACCCGCGGAAGCTTTTGCCGCCGGTCAGCAGCCAGACGGCCTCCAGCAAATTGGTCTTGCCCTGGCCGTTGGGGCCGCACAAAACCGTAAGGTGAGGGTCGGGTGTCAGCTCGGCGTATTTGATATTGCGGTGGTCGGTCAGGGTCAGGTGGTTCAGGCGCATTACGCGCCCTCCGCGACCTGCACGGTCTGGCCTTCCAGCTCCACCGTGTCACCGGCGCGACACTTTTTGCCGCGCATCGTGCAGACCTCGCCATTGACCTTGACCGCACCGCCCTGGATCAGCTCCTTGGCTTCGCCGCCGGTCTCGCACAGGCCTGCAAATTTCAGCAGGGCATCCAGCTTGATAAACTCCGTGTTGATACGAATTTTTTCCATACGTTAGCCTTCATTCTTAAAGCGAACCGGCAGGACCAGGTAGATGAAGTCCTTGCCGTTTTCCGGCAAAATCTTGACGGGACTCAAGGGTCCGTTGATCTCCAGTACCATCTTCTCGCACTTGGAGTAACGCAGGGCGTCCAGCAGGTAGCGGTTATTGAAACCGATCTCCACGGGGTCACCGGTCATCTCCACGGGGGCAAACTCGTCCACGACCTTGCCCAGCGGGGTCTGGCAGCGCACGGTGATCTTATTCTCGGTAAAACTGATGCGCAGCGGATTCTTCAGCCGCTCGGTGATGATCAGCGAAGCGCGCTCGATCGTATCGATAAAGGTCTTGCAATCAACGGTGATACGTGTTTTCTTATCCTTCGGGATAACGCTCTCGTAGTTCAGGAAGTCGCCCTCGATCAGGCGGCTCATGATGGTGTAGCCGTTGGTGGTAAACACGACATAACGGCGGTTGGCATCGATCTTCACGTCCTCGTCGGCGCCGCCCATGATCTTGAGCAGTTCCTGCAGCGTTTTGCTGGGGATGATGATGCGGATGTCGCGGGTGCACTCGACGTCACGCTGGATAATGGCGAGGCGGTAGCCGTCCAGAGCCACGACCGTCAGGCTGCCCGGCTCAATGACGAACAGTTCGCCGGTGTGGGCTGGCTTTTTGTCGTCCTGGCTGACGGCATAAATGGTCTTTTCGATCATTTCGCGGATGACGCCGCATTTCATTGTCATGGTATTATCGGCGCCGGTCACAGGCAGGCTGGGGTAGTCGCTGGCGTTCAGGGCAGGAATTTCAAATTCTGCCACACCACCGCTGATTTTTGCCTGACCTTCGTCGTTCAGCTCAATGCGGACATTGCCGGCGGGCATGCGGCTGACCATTGAGCCCAGCAGCTTGGCATCCAGTACGGTCTCGCCGGGAACCAGCACGTTGCACTCAATGGTGGTGGTGATGCCCATCTCCATATCGTAACCAGTCAAAGTTAAATTAAATCCTTCGGCTTTCATATAGATGCCTTCCAGCACGGGGATGGCGGCGCGGTTGGTGATGGCGCGGCTGACACCCTCAATGGCGGAGGCGAGCATGGATTTTTCGCATTCAAATTTCATAATTGATTCCTTTCTACTTACTTTCTTTGAAAAGAAAGTAAGCAAAGAAACTTTAAATGAGTCCTCTTGAGAGGAAAATTTTTGATTTAGTTACATTTTTCCACAAAAGGATCGGCAGTTTGTTTGCAATTTTGCCGTTCAGTTTGCAAAAGTAGAGAATAAACTAGAATCTTTTATCGTAGTAGTAGTAGGGGGTGTGAAAACTGTGGAAAAATGGCGCGTTTATTATCACTGCGCGGAAAATAAGCGTTGGATTTTCCAGATTTCGCCGTGAAATCTTTTGTGGAAAACTGGGAAAACTCAACTTTTCCACACGACTCTTGGAAAACCCGTTGTTAATAACTAAAAACTTTGTGGAAAGATTTGTCGTTCTTTCTTTGCAAAGAAAGAACCAAAGAAACTCTAATATCGATCTGAAACTAAGAGGATGTAGAGTATAACTTGCAGCCCACGTGAATTGGGGATAATGTGAGGAACAAAAAAATATATCCACTTAACGGTGATAATATATTAAAAGTTCTTTGGTTACTTTCTTTCAAGAAAGTAACAGAAACTCCCGTAAAATCAGGTACGCACGTTTTTCATGATGTCGCTGCACATTTCTTTTAGGTGCTGGTCGCGGGAGATATTTTCCTCCATCGTTTTAATAGAATATACAACGGTGGAATGATCGCGCTGGAATTCCTGGCCGATAGCTTCCATGCTCATGCCGGTAACTTCGCGGATGATATACATGGTCATCTGCCGTGCGGCGCTCACATTTGCGTTGCGCTTTTTCCCGCGGATATCCGCAGGCAGCACATTGTAAGTGCGGGCGACCTCATTCAGGATCTTTTCGATCGTGACCGGGATCGGCTGGCTGTCATTCAGGGTATCCTTGATGGCTGTGGTCGTCACACCGATACAGGGAGCAATGCCCTCCAGCATGTAATAAGCATTCAGTTTTTTCACGGCGCCTTCCAGCTGGCGGATGTTCTGCTTCAAATGGTTGGCGATGTACTCCGCAACATCGTTGGGCAGGTCCAGGTTGAGAAGTTCCGCCTTGCGCTTGACAATGGCAACGCGGGTCTCAAAATCCGGCGGCTGGATGTCGGCTGTCAAGCCCCACTCGAACCGGGTGCGCAGACGCTCCTCCAGGCTCTTGATCTCCTTTGCCGGGCGATCGGACGCGATAACGATCTGACGACCGTCGTTGTGCAGGGTGTTGAAAGTGTGGAAAAACTCTTCCTGCGTACTTTCCTTGCCGGCCAGGAACTGGATATCGTCGATCAGCAGTACGTCCGCCTTGCGGTACTTGTCCCGGAACTGCTCCGTGGTGGCCGTCTTGACGGCGGTGATGATCTCATTGGTGAACATTTCACAGTCCACATACACAATGTTGAAATCCGGGTGATTCTTTTTGATCTCCACCTGGATCGCGTTCAGCAAGTGGGTCTTGCCCAGGCCGGATGGCCCGTAGATGAACAGCGGGTTGTACGCGCCGGACGGGTTGGCCGCAACCGCCTGCGCCGCCGCATAGGCAAACTGGTTCGATGGACCCTTGATGAAGTTTTCAAAGGTGAAATCATACCGGCCGCTGGGCAGGGATTTTTCGTCCAGCTTGGGTTTCTTCTCTTTTCCTTCCTCGTCGCCGCCCTCTTTCGGGGTAACGAATTTCAGGTCAACATCAAAGCCAAGTACCGATTTGAAGGCATCCTTCAACGTAGTTGCATAGCGGTCCGACACAATGCTTAAAATAAACGCATTGCGGATCTCCAGCGTGATAGTGTTGGAATTTTCAAAGCTGACCGCCTTGATGTCGCTGATATAATATTGATAGGTCGCCTCGGAAGTATGTTCACGGCAATACTGCTTGGCCGCGTTCAATACGTCGTTGATGGAATCCATGGATCTCGATACTCCCCACTTCCTGTTAAAAATCGCCCCTTTCAACAGGGCGCAAAAATACCACATACAGTATACCACAAAACAGCACCCAAAACAACAGTCCCTTTATATAAAGGTAGAAATTTTTTAAAAAGGCCAAGCTCTGAACCGAGTTTTCAACAGATAGTGGAAAAACCATGGTGGAAAACTGCACGGCCGCCCTTAAAATAAAAATCACGCGCAGACAAGAGAGGCAGGACCAGCGTGTGACTATGTGGGAAAAAACCGGCTGTACACTACATCTTGTAGACCAACAAAAAATCCGCAATAACTTAGCGTTTCTGCGAAAAAATATCCCGAAAAGTATTGACAAAACCTATATACATCGCGTATAATCTAAGTCTGCAAGGCTGCCCCAGTGTAGGGCAATAGCCTGGACTAGCCCCATACTGGGAATTTCAACAGGAGGAATGAAAAATGAAGCGTACTTTCCAGCCCAAGAAGCGTCAGCGCAGCCGCGTCCACGGTTTCCTGAACCGCATGGCTACCAAGAACGGCCGCAAGGTCATTGCTCGCCGCCGTGCTAAGGGTCGCAAGAGCCTGACTGTCTGATCTTTGGTATAACAATGAAGTAAAGGGTTGCTGATGGAATATCAGCAGCCCTTTTTTCAAAAAAGGATTTTTACCATGCGTTATCGCACTTTAAATAAAAACTGGCATTTCAATCGGGTATACAGCCGCGGCAAAAGCTACGTGCACCCCCATGTGGTGCTGTACGTGGCAAAAAACCGACTGGGCTATACCCGCATCGGCCTGACGGCTACCAAGAAAGTAGGTCACGCTGTACAGCGCAACCGTGCCCGCCGCGTAATGCGGGCAGCACTTTGCGAACACCTCTCGCAAAATATCGGCGGATATGATATAATACTGGTAGCGCGCGGCCAGACGCCGAAGCTCAAGAGTACCCAGCTGAGCAGAACACTGGGTAAACTCTTTGCAAAAGCCGGTCTGCCGGATCTGGCTGCTCCCCAGACGCCCCCGCAATGACCCGGCTGCTGATCGCCCTGCTGAAAGGGTACAAAAAGTACATCAGCCCGCATCTGGGGCATCATTGCCGCTTTGTGCCCACCTGCAGCGAGTATGCCATGCAGGCGCTGGCCGTGCATGGCTTTTTTAAGGGGACACTTTTAACGGTCTGGCGGTTATTGAGGTGCCAGCCGTTGGCAAAATTCGGGTACGACCCGGTGCCGGAAAAAGGAAAATGGGTGAACCCCAACCGGAACCTGACCCGCTCCAAATAGCCTCTCATGTCTTTGCTCTGCGTGGCAGAGACCTACATAAAAAATAAAAAGGTCCCGGGCGCAGACGGGGCAGAATGGATAGAGTATGAACTTTATGTACTTCCTGGCCATCCTGATTGGCCCGCTGATGAAGGTGCTGTACAGCTTCATCGGCAACTACGCAGTGACGATCATCGTCGCCACCATCATCATGAAGCTGCTGCTTTTCCCGCTGGCGATCCACCAGCAGAAATCCACGGCTAAGATGTCGGTATTCCAGCCCCTGATCAACGAGATCCAGCAAAAATACAAAAACGACCCTCAGAAACAGCAGGAGGAGCTGATGAAGCTCCAGCAGGAGCATGGCTATAACCCCATGGGCGGCTGCCTGCCCATGCTGCTGACTTTCCTGGTTCTGTTCGGCTTCCTGGGCGTTGTGTATTACCCTGTCCATTACATCTTCGGCGTGGATAATGCTTCTATCAAGGCTGCCTGCGAGGCAATTGGCCTTGTAACCACTAACACCTCCACCATGCAGACGGCCCTGATCCAGGCCATCCACAACGGTGCTTCCATTGATGCGTCCATCATTCCGGCTGCCACGGTTGCCGAGATTGCCAACTTCAACACCACCTTCTTCGGCCTGGATATCTGCGACATCGCCGGCTTTGCCCTGACCCCGCTGGCCATCTTCCCGGCCATCGCTACCGTTACCATGTTCCTGAGCTACTTCATCACCCAAAAGCTCTCCGGCATGGACGCCCAGATGCAGGGCAGCATGAAAATCATGATGCTGGTCTGCAACCTGATGTTCGTTACCTTCTGCTTTAACGCCCCCATCGGCTTCTCCTTCTACTACAGTGTTTCCAACATCTGGCAGATCGGCCAGAGCTTTGTGACCTATAAGATCTACAGCCCCGAAAAGTTCAAGAAGCAGTATGAGGAAGAACTGGCCGCCAAGCGTGCCGAGAAAAAGAAGAAGCGCAGCGTGACCGTGGAAGAAAACGGCCAGACCGTTACCAAAGAAGTCAGCCTGGCAGACGCCAACAAGCTGCGCCTGGAGCTGGCACGCAAGCGCGAAGCTGAACTGCATAAGGATGAACGGACCACCCCGTTGAATAAAGAACAATAATAAGAGGAGGCAACAAAGATGCGCAGCATTGAAATGAGCGCCAAGACCGTAGAAGCCGCGGTACAGGCTGCCTGCGAGGCCCTGGGCGTAGACCGCGATGACATCAACGTAAGCTACGAAGTGCTGGAATTCCCTGCCCGTAAACTGTTCAAGACCATCCCCGCAAAAGTTCTGGTAAAGGTCGAGGAGCCGGAAGTAGAGGAAGTGAAGCCCGTGGAGGATGCCCCCGCTCCCGTCGAAGCTATCGCCGCCCCCGCAGAGGAAGCTGCCCCGGCTGTTGAGCCTGCCGCTGAAGAGTCTGCCGAGGCCCCGGTTGAGGAAGACGCTTCTGCCGATGAGGAAGTTCCCCTGGATATTGCTGCTGACCCGCGCCTGCAGGCCGCTGTTGATTACCTGAACCCCATTTTTAAGCTGATGGGCGTGGAGGAATTCAGCTTTACCGCCGTCAAGAAGGGCGAAGCCACGATCCTGCGCGTGACCGGCGAGCACATGGGTGCCCTGATCGGCCGCCGCGGCGAGACGATGGAGAGTCTGTCCTACCTGGCCAGCCTGGTCATCAACCGCATGGAAGGCCCCTACGTAAAGCTGGGCCTGGACGTGGGTGGTTACCGCAACAAGCGCGAGGATGATCTTTCTGCCCTGGCAAAGCGCATTGCCGACCGCGTGATCCGTACCGGCTGCTACTACGAGATGGAGCCGATGAATCCCTACGAGCGCCACATCATCCACACCGCTATCGCGGATATTGAGGGTGTGCGCAGCGAGAGCAAGGGCGAAGGACCTACCCGCCACATCGTGATCTACTCCACCGATCCCAACGCATCCAACCTGCCGGATCGTGACAATGCCCGCAACACCCGTGGTCCCCGCCGCGATGGCAGCCGTGGCCCGCGTCGTGATGGTCGTGGTCCCCGCCGTGACGGCGGCCGCGGTCCCCGCAGCGGCGGCCCGCCGTGATGGCGGCCGCCCCTACGGCGGCCCTCGTTCCAGCGTGCCGGGCCGTGAGTTTGCAGATCGTCCCCGCGACCCCAATGCTCAGCCCATGGCCCCCAAGACCACAGAGCGCATCCACGACGGCGATGATTTCGCCTTCGGCAAGATCGAGTTTTAACCTACTTTTCTTTCAAGAAAAGTAGGCAAAAGAACTTTTAATTATCCTAAATAAAAAGAGGGAGGCACCGGTAACACGGCGTCTCCCTTTTTGTGTAGAATCTTACGGTTTGATTGCAGGGGCCGATGTTCGTCATCGGCCCGCAAACAAGCAATCCCAAAAGTTTTAAACAGGGCTGTGGAAAACATGAAACTATACGAAATCTAAAATTGAAATCCCTGTTGGGTGCTTTGGTATCCGTCTGGGAAGATTCCGTCTGCACGACCTATCATTTCCTTTCGGATGCGGAGATCCTTAAAATCAAAACCTACATCCCCCAGGTCGTTGCCCACCACGTAGATGCACACTTTCTGCACGGGCTGCTTGTGCTTAACGTACAACACCGGCTGGCTGCAGAGCATCTGCGTTTCAAAGGTAAGATTCGGATCCTGCGGTGCCGGGATCTTCGGCACCGCAGAAGCCGTTTTGAATGTCTCCTGCAGTTTGCTGTAGGGCTGTGTCATGATCTTTTGGAAATTGATGATTCATGCCGATTTTTTCAGAATCGCATATTTTGCAGACATCCAAACCCATCCTGGTAAATACGAAAAGTTAGAAGTAACTAATCTATAATTTATAAAATGTACCTGCCCGGCAGTTCCCAACCACAGGTGCATTTTCAGTATAGGAAAGGAATGGTCAGTTTTCAACAAGCTGTTGAAAATTACTCAGCAGTCGTCGCAGTTATATAATCCTCGGAAAGGTGGACAGCCTGCACCTTGGTGCAGGAAAGCAGCCAGATTGGCGTTGTACTCGCGGGCGATTTCCAGGGTGCTTTATTTGCCCCTGTTGTGTGGATCAACTCGCTTTTTGCTGGTGAAATAAGAATGCAACTTTTTATTTTTCAAAAAACCGCAGAAAAAAGGTAGGAAAAAGAAAAAATTCGTGGTATGATAAAGTGTTAGAAACTTTACTTCTCGGAGGTATCGCAGTGGATCGCTTACAGCAGACAATCTGTGCACTGGCAACGCCCCCCGGCACCGGCGGCATTGCCGTGGTGCGGGTATCAGGGCCGGACGCCTACCCCATTGTGGAAAAGATCTTCGTCCCGCTCCACATGGGACGCAAGGTGGCCGAGGCCAAGGGCTACACCGCCATGCTGGGCCACTACCTGCTGCACGGGCAGGAAATGGACGAGACTATCGCCCTCTTCTTCCGCGCCCCCCACTCCTATACCGGCGAGGATGTCATCGAGCTTTCGGTCCACGGCGGTACCGCTATGGCGGACGGCTTGCTGGAAGCCCTTATTACCGCGGGCACAGCCCCGGCAGGGCCGGGTGAGTTCACCCGCCGCGCGCTGGAGCATGGCCGCATGTCGTTGACCCAGGCCGAGGCCGTGATGGAAGTCATCGCCGCCAACGGCCGCCAGGGTGCCGCGCTGGCCAAGTCGGCCCTGGATGGGCGGCTGGCAAAACGCATCGGCGCCATCCAGACCGTGCTGCAAAACCTGAACGCCCACCTGACCGCCTGGATCGACTACCCCGAGGAGGACGTGCCGGAACTTTCCGATGAGCATCTGCTGAAAACGCTGGGCAGCCAGAAAGCGGAGCTGGACAGCCTGATCCGTGGTTATGGTGCCGGTGCGGTGCTGCGCCGGGGCGTGGATTGTGTGCTGCTGGGCCGCCCCAACGTGGGCAAAAGTACGCTGTTGAACCTGATGGCCGGTTTTGACCGGGCCATCGTAACGCCGGTGGCAGGTACTACCCGCGATATTGTGGAGCAGGCCGTCCAGCTTGGCGAGATCCGGCTGAACCTGTTTGATACTGCCGGTGTGCGGGACGTGGGCGCCGACGGCGATGCCATCGAAGCCGAGGGCATCCGCCGCAGCTGGAAAAAGCTGGACGAAGCCGGGCTGGTGCTGGCCGTGTTCGATGCCGCCCAGCCACTGACCGACGCCGATTTAGAAATTGCCCACCGCTGCCAGAATCGCCCTGCGTTGGCAATTTTGAACAAAGAGGATCTGGCCGATTCCACGGAGAACGCGACCCAGACCTTGCAGCCCTATTTTAAAAAGGTCATCACCCTTTGCGCCAAAAAGGCTGACAGTTTGCAACCCTTGACCGATGCCGTGGCCGAATTGCTGGGCACAGCCCAGCTGGACCCCGGAGCAGCGCAGTTGTGCAGTGCCCGCCAGCTGGCGGCCGCCACCCGTGCACGGGATGCCATTGCCGAAGCGATGAAGGCCCGGCAGGCAGGCTTTGGGCTGGACGCTACCGGTATCTGCCTGACCGATGCGTTGCAGGCCCTGTGCGATCTGACCGGCGAGGATGCCAGCGACGCGACCATAGAGGAAGTATTTGAGACGTTTTGTGTGGGTAAATGATAGAGGAAAAAACGTATGGATAAACTGGGAAGTTATGATGTGGTTGTGATCGGTGCCGGGCATGCGGGCATCGAGGCTGCCCACGCGGCAGCGACACTAGGGGCCAGGACCGCCGTGTTCACCCTGTCGCTGGATTTTATCGGCAACATGCCCTGCAACCCGTCCATCGGCGGTACCGCCAAGGGGCACCTAGTGCGGGAAGTGGACGCCCTGGGCGGTCTGATGGGCATTGCTGCCGACGCCACCTTTTTGCAGAGCCGCATGCTGAATCGGGGCAAGGGCCCTGCCGTCCACAGCCTGCGTGTGCAGACCGACCGCAAGCGTTACCACATGTGGATGAAACACGCGCTGGAGAAAACGCCGAACCTGGACATCCATCAGGCCGAGATCGTGGCCGTAGATATTCAGGAAGGCAAAGTCTGCGGCATCATCACCAATTTAAACGGCTACTATAGCTGCAAGGCGCTGGTCATCGCCACCGGCACCACGCTGGGCGGGCGCATCTTTGTGGGCGAGGCTCACTACGACAGCGGTCCCGACGGCACCCATGCCGCCACGGCACTGACCAAATGCCTGGTGGAGCAGGGCTTTACGCTGCGCCGGTTTAAGACCGGCACTCCGGCCCGCGTTCACCGCCGCAGCATCGACTTTACCCAGCTGGAGCGTCAGCCCGGCGACCCGGATGAGGAATTGCAGCCTTTCAGCTTTTTAACGCGAGAGCCGATGCACAACAAGGTGGATTGCTACATCGCTTACACCAACCCCGAGACCCACAAGGTCATTCTGGATAATCTGCACCGTTCGCCGCTCTACGGCGGAGACATCCAGGGCGTCGGCCCGCGCTACTGCCCCTCCATTGAGGATAAAGTGGTGCGTTTTAAGGATAAGGAGCGCCACCCCATTTTTGTAGAGCCCTGCGGCGAGGACACCGAGGAAATGTACCTGCAGGGCCTTTCTTCCAGCCTGCCTGAGGTGGTGCAGAATGCCATGTACCGTACCATCAAGGGGTTTGAGCATCTGGAAATCATGCGCCCGGCCTACGCCATCGAGTACGATTGCGTCGACCCCACCACCTTAAAGCCTACGCTGGAAAGCAAGGTGGTCGCGGGCATTTATGGCGCGGGGCAGTTCAACGGCACCTCTGGCTACGAGGAAGCTGCCGCCCAGGGCTTGCTTGCCGGCCTGAACGCCGCCCGCCACGCGCTGGAAAAGGATGAGCTGGTGCTGGCCCGCCACACCAGTTACCTGGGAACTTTGGTGGATGACCTGGTGACCAAGGGTGTCATGGACCCCTACCGCATGATGACCAGCCGCAGTGAATACCGCCTGAGCCTGCGGCAGGATAACGCCGACGAACGTCTGACCCCCATCGGCCGGGAGTACGGTCTGGTACAGGATGACCGGTGGGCAGTATTCTGCAAGGATCGCGAGATCAAGCAGAACGAGATGGACCGCCTGGCCAAAACCACGGTGCGGCTGGCCGACCTGAAAGCCGCCGCGCCCGAAGGCACCGAACTGGGGGAAATCGGCGGCACGGCACTGGAACTGATGCGCCGTCCCTACATCAGCTATGAGCTGATCGCCAAAGTCATCGGTCGCGGCGAGGGTGTGACCCCTGCCATGGCCCAGCGCATCGAGACCGAGATCCGCTACGCCGGCTATATCGCCCGTGAGGAACGGTTGATCCGGGACATTCAGCGCCATGAGAATGTGAAGATCCCCGAGGAATTCGATTACAGCCCCATTGAGATGATCACGCTGGAAGCCCGTGAAAAATTACAGAAGATCCGCCCCCGCACGCTGGCCCAGGCCGGGCGCATCCCCGGTGTCTCCCCCAGCGACCTGGCCCAGCTGAGCATTGTGCTGCTGAAACAGAAATGAGTGTTAAACTATGATCGATAAAAACCGCCTGGCTGAAAAATGTTCCACGTGGAACATCAGTCTCTCCCCTGCCCAATTGGACCAGCTGGAGCACTACGCTGAAATTTTGGTGAGCTATAATGAGAAGGTCAACCTGACGGCCATCACCAGCCCCGAGGGCATCGAGGACCGCCACTTTGCTGACAGCCTGCTGTTTGCCGCCCAGCCCGAAGTGCAGGGCAAGATGGTGGACGTGGGCACCGGCGCAGGTTTCCCCGGTATTGTGGCTAAAATTTATAAACCGGACCTGGAGCTGACCTTGATGGAACCCACCGGCAAGCGTGTAGAGTTTTTAAAGTATGCCTGCGCCGAGCTGGGCCTGACCGGCGTGGAGTTCGCCAAGGAACGTGCCGAGGAAGCCGCCCGCAAAGTCTGGCGTGAGCAGTTCGATATTGCCAGCGCCCGCGCCGTGGCAGCCCTGCCGGTGTTGAGTGAATACTGCCTGCCGCTGGTCAAAGTCGGCGGCGTGTTCATCGCCATGAAAGGCCCCGAAGCTGACGCCGAAGCCAAGGCCGCAGTTAACGCTTTAAAGAAGCTGGGCGGTAAATACCGCGAGACCCGGCAGTTCACCCTGCCCGATGGCAGTGCCCGCGGGCTGGTGGTGTGCGAAAAAATATCGCAGACTCCGACCGTTTACCCCAGAAACGGCGGCAAAATTGCCAAGAAGCCGCTGTAAAACCGCGAAAAGGGCCAAAATCCAGCGAACGATTTCTCTTCCACTTTTTTCCAGTTCGTGCTATGCTTTTCCCAGGGAAAAGCATAGCATTTTTTATGTGATAATCACCCGCAGGGAGGAATCAAAAGTGGCTAAGAATGAACTACAAAAACAAGGGCGCATTGTCATGCTGCCCGTTGACTGCATCGAACCGTCCCCCTACCAGGCCCGCACGGCTTTTGACGAGCCGGAGATTGCGGCGCTGGCCGTCAGTATTCTGCAAAATGGTCTGCTGCAGCCCATCAGCGTGCGGCGGGTGGGGCTGCGGAAATACCAGCTCATCGCGGGTGAGCGCCGCCTGCGCGCCTGCCGCCTTGCCAAGCTGGAAAAAGTGCCTGCCATTTTGGCGGACTACGATGACAGCGAATCCGCCGCACTGGGTCTGTTGGAAAACTTGCAGCGCAGCCAGCTGGACCCCTTTGATACTGCCCGCGGCATTAAAGAGGTAATCCGCCTGTGGGGCTGTACCCAGGCCGAGGCTGCAAGGCGGCTGGGGTTAAGTCAGCCTGCCCTGGCCAACAAGCTGCGCTTACTTACCCTTACACCGGAACAGCAGCAGCTTTGCACCGCCAACCACCTGACCGAGCGCCATGCCCGCGCGGCCCTGCGCCTGCCAGAGAGCCGCCGTACCCCGGCACTGGAAAAGATGGCGCGGGATAAGCTCAGCGTGCGGCAGGCGGACAAACTGGTGGACCAGATGTTGGCCGCCCCCAACAGCCCCAGCCCCTGCCGCCGCACCATCCCCATGGTGCGGGATGTCCGCTTTTTTGTAAATACCCTGCAGCATGCCGTTGACCTGATGACACAGAAGGGCATCCAGGCAACTACCCACTGTGATAAGCATGACGGGTGCCTAGAGTACATTGTGCGCATCCCCGTAGGCAGCGACGGCCGCCCGGTGCAGCGGCCAACGACTCCGCCGCAGGAGCCAGCCAAAGAGTACGCGACCGAGGTATAAAGTACTGAAAATAGAGAAAACCCTGTAAAATGTTCCACGTGGAACATTTTACAGGGCATTTTTTGCGTTTGCCCCCTTTTTTATAGTGGTTCCTTGTGCTATAATAGAATCCAGACGGACAAAACCGTCTTAAAATGCAAAAAGACGGAGGGAAAAGCGTGGCAAAGGTAATCGCAGTAGCAAACCAGAAAGGAGGCGTGGGCAAAACGACTAGCGCCGTAAACCTCAGCGCCTGCGTGGCAGCACTGGGCAAAAAGGTCCTTGTCGTAGACCTCGACCCCCAGGGCAACGCTTCCAGCGGTTACGGCATTGCCAAAAACAAGCTGGAATCCGACATTTATACTTGCCTGATCGAGGACGACGATGTGCGCAACGCCATCGTCAAGACCGAGTATAATGCCGACCTGCTTCCCTCCAACACCCAATTGGCCGGCGCTGCTGTGGCGCTGGTCAACCTGCCCCGGCGCGAGATGCGCCTGCGCAGCGTGCTGGCCCCCATTGTGCCGCTGTACGATTATATTTTCATCGATTGCCCGCCCTCGCTGGATCTGCTGACCATCAACGGCCTGTGCGCCGCCGATACCGTGCTGATCCCCCTGCAGTGCGAATACTACGCGCTGGAAGGCCTGACGGAGCTGATGAACACCTTAAAAATGGTGCGAAAAAAGTATAACCGTTATCTGGACATTGAGGGCGTGCTCTTTACCATGTACTCCGGCCGGCTGAACCTGACAATGCAGGTGGTGGCCCAGGTCAAAAAGTACTACGGGGACAAGGTGTTCAAAGCGGTCATCCCCCGCTCGGTGCGCCTGTCTGAGGCACCGAGCTTCGGCATGCCCATCAATTTCTATGAGCCGAACGGCAAAGGCTGCGAGGCTTACATGGAACTGGCACGGGAATTTTTAAGCAAGAACGAGAGGTGAGCCGATGGCAAAAAGGAAAATGGGCGGCTTAGGCAAGGGCCTTGACCTGCTGTTTGCCGACCTGCCCGAGACCTCATCAGATGATGCGGCTGCCTCTACCCTGCCGCTGCGGGAGATCGAACCAGACCCCGCGCAGCCCCGCAAGCAGTTCGATGACGATGCGCTGAACCAGCTGGCCGACAGCATTACCGAAAACGGCCTGCTGCAGCCCATTGCTGTACGCCCCAAAAAGCTGGGCACCGGCTACATCATCATTGCGGGCGAGCGCCGCTGGCGTGCCGCCCGGCTGGCCGGGCTGGATGAGGTGCCGGTCATCATCAAGGATGTATCGGACGAACAAGCCGCAGCCTTGGCGCTGATCGAAAACCTGCAGCGCGAGGACCTGAATCCCATCGAGGTAGCCGAGGGCTGCCACCAGCTGATTGAAAAGTACGGCCTGACGCAGGAAACGGCTGCCAAAAAGCTGGGTAAAAGCCGCAGCTCCGTCACCAACAGCCTGCGCCTGCTGGCGTTGCCGCAGGAGGTCCGCCATAAAGTCAGTGAGGGCATTTTAAGTGCCGGGCACGCCAAAGTGCTGCTGGGCCTGCCCACACAGGAGTTGATGCAGCAGGCGGCCGAGGAAATCGAGGCCAACGGGCTGAACGTCCGCCAGACCGAAGCCCTTTGCAAAAAGCTGGCCAAGCCTGCCAAACCGCCCAAACCAAAGCCAGACCCCTTCAACCGCCCCAAGCGCGCGGTGGAGATCGAAGCGGCCCTAAAAGAAGTGACCGGCAGTGAGGTCCACGTGGAATACAAAGATGGCAAAGGCTCGCTGAAGATCGACTTTTACAGCGATGAAATGCTGCAAAAGTTCGCCGATCTGCTGGGCCATTACGACCCGGAGGCCGAATAATCAACCTGGTTTTCTATAAAGCATAGAAAAATATAGAGGAGAATCATCATGTTAGACATTCGTTTTGTCCGTGAAAATCCGGAGGCAGTCAAGGAAAACATCCGCAAAAAGTTTCAGGATGCCAAGCTGCCCCTGGTCGACGAGGTCATCAAGCTGGATGCCGAGTACCGCGCTGCCATCGGCGAGGCCAGCGACCTGCGCGCCAACCGCAACAAGCTGTCCAAGCAGATCGGTGCTCTGATGGGTCAGGCCAAGAAGGACCCCAGCAAGGCAGCCGAGGCCGAGGAAATCAAGAAGCAGGTCACCGCTCAGGCTGACCGCCTGAAAGAGCTGGAGGCCAAAGAGACCGAGCTGCAGGCCAAGATCCAGGAAATTATGTACACGATCCCCCAGATGATAGACCCCAGCGTGCCCATCGGCCCCGATGACAGCTGCAACGTCGAGGTCCAGCGCTTCGGCGAGCCTGTTGTGCCCGATTACCCCATCCCCTACCATGTGGACATCATGGAGAGCTTTGAAGGTATCGATTTGGATGCCGCCGGCCGCGTTTCCGGCAACGGCTTCTACTACCTGCTGGGCGACATTGCCCGCCTGCACGAAGCTGTGCTGGCCTACGCCCGCGACTTCATGATCAACAAGGGCTTCACCTACGTCATCCCCCCGTTCATGATGCACGGCGATGTGGTCAAGGGCGTTATGTCCTTCCCCGAGATGGATGCCATGATGTACAAGATCGAGGGCGAGGATCTGTACCTGATCGGTACCTCTGAGCATACCATGATCGGCCGTTTCATCGACCAGACCATTGATGGCGAGAAGCTGCCCCTGACCCTGACCAGCTACAGCCCCTGCTTCCGTAAAGAAAAGGGCGCCCACGGCATTGAGGAGCGCGGCATCTACCGTATCCACCAGTTTGAGAAGCAGGAGATGATCGTTGTCTGCAAACCCGAGGACAGCATGACCTGGTACGACAAGCTGTGGAAGAACTCTGTTGAACTGTTCCGCTCTATGGAGATCCCCGTCCGTCAGCTGGAGTGCTGCTCCGGAGACCTGGCTGACCTGAAGGTCAAGAGCTGCGACATCGAGGCCTGGAGCCCCCGCCAGCAGAAATACTTTGAGGTTTGCAGCTGCTCCAATCTGGGCGACGCCCAGGCCCGCCGCCTGCACATCCGCTATAAGGATGAGAACGGCAAGACCCAGCTGGCCCATACCCTGAACAATACCTGCGTGGCCCCGCCGCGTATGCTGATCGCCTTCCTGGAAAACCATCTGCAGGCCGATGGCACTGTGACCATCCCCGAAGTCCTGCAGCCCTACATGGGTGGCAAGGCCGTGCTGGTCCCCAACAAGAAGTAATTTTGTAATAAGCGCTTATTCCCGCACTGCAGCCGCAATGCGGGAATTTTTTTGGTATTTTTTCAAAAAAGTCGGGAAAAATACTTGACATGGACCCCGCTTTTTCGTATAATAATAAAGCACTTTCGAGTGCACCTCAACAAATGTGGCGGTATAGCTCAGTTGGCTAGAGCATTCGGTTCATACCCGAAGTGTCACCGGTTCAAATCCAGTTACCGCTACCACATGATACAAGGTTTCGCTAAAATACTTGGGGGTCGGTTGCAATAGTAGCCGATAAGTTGCTTGCTGTTTTAGCGAAATCTTGTATTATATAAGGCCCGTTGGTCAAGCGGTTAAGACACGGCCCTTTCACGGCTGTAACATGGGTTCGATTCCCGTACGGGTCACCAAAAGCTCTGCTTCTTAGGAGGCAGAGCTTTTTTCTTTATGTTGTTACTTCTTAATAGGCTTCAGACCTGGTGACCTGTACGGGAATCGAAAAGCCTGCGCCCGCCGCACGTCCGGCGGGCAAAAACGCCCCAGTGGGGCGTTTTTAAGGCGCGGGAGATTCCCGTATGGGTCACACCGCCTCTTTCAAAGAATAGAAAGTGCGCGTCCTGCACCTAAAAACACCCCCGAGCCTATAACTCAGGGGTGTTTTGCTACTATTTCTCCAGTTCCGATACTTTTTGCTGGTAGAGTTTCATTAACTCAGCAACACAGGCGCTTTCGCTGGTTCTTGCGGCAGTTCCTTTTATGAATCCGTAAGCGTCCATAACGGCGCGGTCGTTGGCTTGATGGGCTTTGCGGAGTTCCGGCGGCATGGTCAATTCATCATACAGGTCGGCAAGGCTGCTGTCCGGGTAAAGAGCGCGTGTGTCCAGAATCGCTTGCGCGGTCTGTTCAATTTTGGCTTTCTGCTGTTCGGTTGGTGCAGGCCACGGGAAGTTGTTGTAGACGATTGCGTTAGAATAGCGATAGCGCATTTCTAGTCGACCACATACAGTTCGCATCCAAGCCATGTGAACATTAGAGGTTAAAATACCAAAATGGTAAAGAGATGCATCAGGTACTATTGTTGCAGCGTTACTAACGATAATATCAGGAGTAAGGAACCCGATAGGAATATAACGACGATTTTCAGAAGATGTACTTGGAATTAACAAATAATTTGTGGTTGGTTGAGATATAAAGAAAAACAAGTGCGGAGTAGCTGCCTTTTCCCTCGTGGGAGCGGCAGAACTTGCTAAACGCATTTCGCGGACAGCACCAACACGTTTCATTAATTCAGGGCTTTTCCGAATTTCTGCGGGGGATACATCTTTTAACCAAAAACAGTAACGGATTTTTTTATTAATAAATTCCGCAGCACCAAGATAGGGATGAATGTACTTTGCAAGCCCAGGTTCTCTTTTTAGAATATCAAAGCACTCATCATAGGCTATGATTAAGTTACCGCCGTCTGAGGGCTTATTACCGAGAAACATTGCAGGAACATTACAAATTGGTTTGCTCCTGCTCGAAACAAATATGTTCGGAGCGTCAATTAGATAGGCGTTTATATTTTCAGCATTTTGGAAACGTTCGCCAGAATAAATCCGCTTGGCTGATGTGTTTGGAAAGCTGCTAAAACCAATAATTACACAATGTACATGGGCTTTTAAATTGGCCTCACTGTCCCATCGAAAAGTACGGTAAGCAAAGTCAATGTGAACGTGATATTTGTCAAACAGCTCCTTCCATAAGGGGGCGACCTGTTCACCTTGCGTGATACTATTTGTTGAAACAAAAGCAACACGGCAAGGGGTGTTTGCTATCAAAAAAGAAGCCTTATAATACCAGGCACCAACATAATCAATACTATTTGACAGTTTTTTCTTTCCAAAAATAGAGACAGCATCGTTCTTTTGCTCTTTATCCATCATGGACGCCCCAACAAACGGCGGATTCCCCATAATATAATTCAGCTTACCCTTGGGCACCACACTTTCCCAATCCACCCGCAAGGCGTTTCCTTCTACGATGAATGCGTTCGTTTTCAGCGGCAGAAAGTCCAGCGGCACAAGCAGAATTTTCTCGGTTTCTTTCATCATCTGGCTTTCCGCAATCCAGAGCGCTGTTTTCGCAACTGTCACGGCAAAGTCATTGATTTCGATGCCGTAAAACTGGCTGATGGAAACCTGTATCGGGCTTTCGCTGGCGGAATACATCGTAACCTGCCCGTGGGAGAGTTCCAGCAAAATCTTGTTTTCCAGGCGGCGCAGGCTCAAATACGTTTCTGTTAAAAAGTTGCCGCTGCCGCATGCCGGATCTAAGAACGTCAGTGACGCCAGCTTGTGCTGAAAGGCCCGCAGTTTCGTTTTCTTTGTGCGTTCTACCGGGATGGTGCTGATTTCGTCAAGCTCGTTCTTCAGTTCGTCCAAGAACAGCGGGTCGATGACCTTGTGGATATTCTCAATGCTGGTATAGTGCATGCCGCCGCTGCGGCGCGTTTCCGGGTTCAGGGTGCTTTCAAAGACGGCACCGAAAATTGTGGGGCTTATCTCTGCCCAATTGAAATTTTCGCTTGCTTTTACAAGCAGTAGCTCCCGGATCTCGTCGGTAAAAGGTGGTATCTCAATATCTTCGTCAGAGAACAACCCGCCGTTAACATACGGGAATGCAGCCAGATCCGGGTTGTCATCCTGTAAGTACGGGTCGCGGTCCTGCGGGCGGGTGTCCAGAACTTTAAACAACTCCACAAGTGCCTTGCGCATACCGCGCGTATCAAAAGCAGAGAGATAATCATGGAACATTCCGCGTTGGCCAAAGATACCTGCATCCTCTGCATACAGGCAAAAAACAAGCCGGACACAAAGTTTGTTGAGACTTTTTAGCGTATCAACATTATTTCTTCGGGGGGGTGAATTGATTATAGAAAGCGTCGTACAGTAAGCCGACGATCTCGCCAGCAGCAATAGAGACTTCCATCTCGCGCTTGAGATGTTCGTTTCCGGCGTCAACAAGAAACTGAAGCCGATAGTATTCCCGCTCTAGGTTTTCCAGCTGAATGATTTCCGGCTCGCCGTGGGGGCGCTCCATATCGTACACATAGAAGGTACTGAAATTGCACGTTACCACCCAGCGCGGATGCTGCGATACAGGCAGTTCCAGAATATACCGCTTTGCCTGCTCGAAAGATGTCAGCAGTGCCCCATCGGATTGTTTAATGGGCTTGTTCAGATCCTTGCCCATGCCTTTTTGTTCGATCAGAACATGGGTGGCGGGAATGGTGCCATCAATAAAGCTGGTGTGATCGAGGTGGACCTGCTCCTCAAACTGGATAAACTGCTCAGGGTGTTCGACCCCGTACACATCCCGAAGAAGCGACAGCCAAAAAGGTTGGCTCTCGCCTTTTTCGTAGCCTTTGCCTTTCCAGTAGGCGGCAAAATTCTTTGCGGCTTGTTGTTGCTGCGCAGCGGTCATAGCGGTCACCTCATAGCACGAAAGTTATCTTTATCATAACATAAAGCCTAGTTTACGGCAATTATGTTTAATAGAAAAGTGGGCCGCAAAATGTTCCACATGGAACATTTTAGCGTGTGCTTTTTTATAATTAGCAACAGGAACTTCGATACTTACAGTTTTAGTAAATACTCATATATAAAAAAGGGAGATGCACCGGGTGTGGTGCAGCCCCTTTTTATCAATATTATTCCCCGTTCTCCACCGTGACGTCGCAATACCCTTCCGGGTAGTCGCTCAGGGTGGAGGTCGCCCGGATGTAGGTGTATCCGGGGCCGACCGCGGTTACCAGGCCGTTTTCGTCTACGGTGGCAACGCTCCGGGTGTCGGTGGTCCAGCGCAGGGCCGTGTACAGGTCCGCGTCGGCCGGCTCAAACTCCGCCGAAAGCTGGACGGTCTCCCCTGGCTTCAGCCGAATCTCCTTAATGTTTAGATGAATCTCCTCCGGGATGCGCACCACAGTGACCGTGGCGGTGGCCGTCTTGCCACTGCATGTGGCGGTCAGGGTCGTGGTCCCGTAGGCCACCGGCACCAGCCACTGCCCGTCCAGTTTGGCGATGCTTTCATCCGCGATTTGGTAGGTCACCGGCTCGCGGCCGGTGGCATCCTCCGGCACAAAGCGGCAGAGGATGCTGGCATGGCTGGACGGATAATGGGAGATTCGCTCGGTGCCGTCATAATCCAAAACGATCTCGGTGCGCTCGTCAAGGTACAGCACAATGTCGTTTAGAATAAGCTCCCGCAGCGGGTTGGTCACCTGCACGGTGCAGCTGGCGGTCAGGCCGCCGCTGGCGTCCGTCAGGGTCAGGGTGGTCTCACCGCCGTGCAGCCCAGTGACGACGCCCTGGCTGTTCACGGTGGCAATGTTCTCGTCCCCGGTCTGCCAGGTCCAGTGGTTGGCATCCACCGCAGTTTGGATCGCGGTGTCTGAGGCTTTGCCCGCAGTCTCGTACTGCACGGCGGCTTCGGCGGTTTCCCCGGCCTGCACGGTGACCGGCTGTAGGCTGATGCCGGTCAGCTCCGCTTTGCCGCAGGCCGTCAGCAAAAGAAGGGCCAGAGCCGGTAAAAATGCACGGTATTTCATAAATCTTCGCCTAAAATCAGCTTTTCTTTCAGCAGGGTCACCGGCGGCTGGCCGGGGGCGCTGGCGGCGGACAGCGTGCCAAAAGTGGCCGCGCTGCCAAACGCGCCGCCGCAGTAGCGGGTCACGGCGCCGTCGCGGCCCATACTCATAGTAATAAGGGCTTTGCCCGGGCGCTGGGCGGCCGCCTGAGCCGTAGCCAACAGCAGGCGGGCGGCGTCGGCGCGGTTGCGGGGCATGACGGCCAGCTTGGCAATGTCTGCGCCCAGATCCAGCATGTCCACCAGTGTGTCAGTCATGACGCCTGTGTCGGGCGTGGAACCAAAGTGGTGCTCGCTGAACAGCGCCGAAACACCCGCCCGGTGGGCGGCGTCCCGCAGCTCCTCGGTCAGGGTCTTGTCCGCCAGCCATTCAATGTCCAGTGCGTCTGCACTGCCCTGCGCCAAAAGTGCCTGGCAGGCTTCGCCGTACTCGGTGGGGGTCAGGTCGACTTCACCGCCCTCCCGCGCTGTGCGGATGGTCACGATGAGCGGTTTCGTTATGGCGGCGCGCACCTGGGCCAAAGCTGTCGGCCAATCCTGCCGGGGCAGAGGGTCCAGGCGCAGCTCCACCAGGTCAGCGGCGTCGGCACGCTGCGCAGCGGCGGCCTGGGCGGTCAGCTCCGGCAGAGTGCGGGCAAACAGCGGGACGATAATTTTGGGAGCTTCGGCGTGCAGTTCGATCATAAGGCACTCCTTTTGTTGGCAGCAATACTTTGCCTGCATTTTACCACATTTTTTGGGTTTTGTACAACAGCTTTCGCTTGCGATACCCGCCGCCCCGCGCTACAATAATCTGTATAAATGGAGGGTGCGCTTATGAACACAAAACTGCCGGAAAATTCGTTGATTTTGCTGGAGGGTGGCTCGCTGCGCGGGCTGTATACCGCTGGCGCGCTGGATATTTTGATGGAGCATGACCTGTACTTCCCCGCCGTGGCGGGGGTGTCGGCCGGGGCACTGAACGCCTATAACTATGTGGCCCACCAGCCTGGCCGCGCGGCCAGCATCAACCTGCGCTACCGCCACGACCGGCGGTACTTTGGCCCGCTGGCGGCAGTGAAAGGCGGCAGCTTGTTCGGCTTGAACTTTTTGCTGAATGACATTGAAAAGGAAGTCCCCTTTGACGAGGATATGTTTAAAAACGGCGGCCAGCGAATGTTTGCCGTGGCCACTTGCGTGGAGACCGGCAAGGCAGTCTACTTTGAAAAAGACCAGCCAGGTTTGGACTTTAAGCAGGCGGTCAAGGCTTCGGCCAGTTTGCCGCTGGCATCGGTGCCGGTCAAGATCGACGGCCACAGCTACCTGGACGGCGGCTGCGCCTGCCCCATCCCCATCAACTGGGCGCTGCGCCAGGGCTTTGACAAGATCGTCATCGTGGCCACGCGGGAGAAAGGTTTCCGAAAAAAGCAGCCCAGCCAGCGCATGGTGGACCTGTATGATGATTTTTATGGCGATAAACCGTTGTTCCTTGCCACGCTGCTGACCCAGGAGATGCGCTACAACGCCTTGCTGGACCAGATCGATGCGCTGGAAGACGAGGGACGCATCTGCGTTATCCGCCCCGATGAGCCGGTAGGCATCGGCCGCTTCGAGGGCAGTACCGAGAAGCTGACGGAACTCTACATCCGCGGTTACAAGGAAATGCAGCAAAAATTGGACGGTATGATGGAGTATTTGGAAAAATAGTGACCACTCCCCTTTTGCAGCCTGAGCGATTGAAATAAAAACGCTCCCGGCGGCGGACCTGTGCATGCGATGCGGTCCTGCCTGCAGGGAGCGTTTTGAATTTTGGTTTTAGATGTGCTTTTTCAAAAAGTCTGTCACGGCCTTGGTGTAGGCGGGTGTGTCGTAGTAGTAGGACATGGCGTGGGTGGCACCGGGAATGACGAGCAGCTCTTTCTCGCTGGCGCAAGCGTCGTAGTTTTCGCGGCTCATGCTGCAGGGCACAAAGTCGTCCGCGCTGCCGTGGATGAAGAGAATCGGAACCTTGCTTTGCGCCACGGCCTTGCGGCAATCCACGGCATCGGGGTCAAAGCGGCCGAAGATCTTGGCACCAGCTTTGCCGACGGCATAGCCAGGCCCCACCGGCACGTGCGGCAGGTACTTGGGCAGACAGGTGCGGCAGATGTCCCGGATGCTGGAGTAGCCGCAATCCGCGATGATGCCGTGAACGCTGTCCGGAAGGTCCAGCCCGCTGGCCAGCAGAACGGTGGCTGCGCCCATCGAGACGCCCATTAAAAAGATGGGCACCTTGCCGCTGGACCGCACTGAAGCCCAGTACGCCCAGGCGCGGGCATCGTAGCGCTCCTGCGCGCCCATGGTGATGGTGTAGCTGTCACTGCGCCCGTGGGCACGCTGGTCCGGCATCAGCAGGTTGTAGCCCAGCTTTTTGCATAGCACGATCAGCCCCATCGTGTCGCGCATCGCAGTGGCACGGTAGCCGTGCATGATGATGGCGATTGGGGCGTCGTCGGCCTCGTGGCAGTACCGAGCCGACAGCGAAGTACCGTCATCGGCGGTGATATGTACATAGTCGCAGGGCAGGCTGTCCACAAACTCCACGTTTTCGCGGATCTGCGGCAAAAAGCGAGAACCCTGCGCCCACTCCTCTGCCGTGGGAATATCCAGCTTCGGCCGCTGGAAAAAAGCCAGGTGGTAGATGCCATAGGCAGCGCCCAAGCCTGCCGCCGTAGCAGCGGTAAGGGCAGCGGCAACACGTTTCATAGGTTTGTGCACCTCACTTTGTTTAGATTATGCTCCCATGATTCCACGATAGCTTCACCTCCCGAAAAAATGTTTTCCTTTTTTTAAAAAACAGTTCCGATTTACACCCCGTTTTTCTCCTATTAGTGAAAGGGTAATCTAAACGCAAGTTACTAAGGTTACTGTCATAAAACACAAAGGACAGAAAGGAGAAAAAGAACATGGAAAACAAACAGAAAGACACGGTTGGCTTACAGCTAACGAAACCAAACACATTATATCAAAAACCAACCAATCACGCAAGGAGGAAGCCTATGGACAAACGAAACAGGAACAGTTTACAACCAACTGTGCCATCTATGGCTATAAGAAAGACCCGGAGAACAAATACCACTGGCTGATTGACGAGGAAGCGGCTGCCGTGGTGCGACGCATCTTCCAACTGACCATTGAGGGCAAAGGCCCCTATGATATTGCCCGTACGGTATGGAGGCCAACCATTACGGCATGGCCCTCTTCCCATTTCACAATGGCCGGCACTCCAGCCTGTATGTGGCAGACGACCACTATGCTGATTGCAGCACTGCTGTATGATCGAAAATTTGAGTAATCTTTTATAACAAGCGTCTCAGCCGATGTCTGTCTGAACATTGGCTGAGACGTTCTTTTTATTGATGTGCATGGTCATAGAGGAGCTGAATATCATCCGGCAGATGGTCTGGAAGCAGGCTCTTGATCCGATCCTCGCTGCCGTCCTGAATCGCCTGATCATAATACCAGCATTTGAATCGGAGCATTGTGTACCACCTTTTTGTTTTGACATGACATTTGACATTCCACGGGCGTAGCACCCGTGGAATGTCAAACCGAAGTCTGACAAAATGTGTGGGGCGGTGAAGATAGCCGTCCTTACGGAGGAAAGAACAGCTATATTCACCGCCCCACTGGCAGTTATTCTGATGGTGGTCGAACAACTGGTGGTGGGGCAGGCTTCATTACTCTACAACCTCGTAGTCGGTGAGGTTGATTTTTCCGAAGCTGTTGTGGACTTCCATGTCGAGGATGTGACCGGGAACGTCTGCGATATTGCCGCCGAGGTC
>OHWM01000179.1_pt1 | contig 36026 bp, 35 predicted proteins | sample 1579731 | NCBI WGS metagenome assembly OHWM01 (sample SAMEA3882510, study PRJEB24775) | human gut metagenome | biome: human-associated habitat; feature: intestine environment; material: feces | place: Netherlands | collected 2009/2010
CCTGCGACCTCCTGGTCCCAAACCAGGCGCTCTAGCCAAGCTGAGCCACACCCCGTTATTTGACGTGTCCTTAAGACAAGTAGTATGATATCATGATAAAATGTAAAAAGCAAGTAAAAAATGAAAAAAATTGAAAAAAGTCATAATTATATAAAAAAACGACACAAATACGAAAAGTCAGAATCAATATTAAGGAAATGATAAGTTGTATCCGCTGGAATGCTGTTGTATAATTAAGAACGATGTCGAGAAAATAGATTATTATTAAGAGGACTGAATTGATAGATGAAGGAGACTAATAACGTAGAACAACGACCAAGCACTTCTCTTTCAAAAGGTGCAAGAAGAAATCAGATATTAAGGCGTATAACAGTAGTCGGTGTGATAGCAGCAGTAATAACTGCTGCTTTTGCTGGCTATTGTCTGCACCGTGAACGTGTAGAAGAAAAACAGAAAGCAGAAGAGCTCAGAAAAGAAAAGCAGGATAAAAAAGAGGCGGAAAAAGTAAAGTCAAAGCCGGAAACTGCCGAACAGAAATTGGAACGTGTACGAAAGCAGGCAACGGAACACGGATATCCGAAAAATGTGATCGAACTGTTGGATAAAAATGTGGAAACAGTAGATTTTGTGGCCGATTATGAAAAGAAAAAAGATAAGCCGTATGCAGATACGATAGGAAAAGATCTTTCGCAGGGAGGGATACCGGAACTTTTGCAGTGGGATGAACGATGGGGGTATGCTCCATACGGAACCAGTATAGTAGCGGCAAGTGGATGCGGACCGACCTGTATGGCGATGGTAGCAGCCGGACTGAATCAGGATGCGTCGATCACTCCGGCAAAGGTAGCTGCTTACGGAACGGAACATGGTTATGTGGACGAAGAGAATAACACGTACTGGAGATTCATGGATGAAGCCGGAGCAAACTGGAAGCTTAACAGTACTGCAGGTCTTTTGTCAGAAGAGCAGGTAGCTTTAGAACTTTCGCAGGGACATCCGATCATATGCAGTGTCGGTCCGGGAGATTTTACCAAGATTGGACATTTTATCGTACTGACAGGTTATGAGAATGGCAATGTGAAAGTGAATGATCCGTTCAGCATAAAGAATTCGAAAGCAACATGGGTATTTGCCAATATCAAAGACCAGATAAAAGCGATGTGGGTATTTTCAAAAAAATAGCTATCAGACGGCAGGCGCCGGTGGAAGATTGTTTTCGGGAAACAGGAGAGAAAGATATGAGATATGATTTTACAAAGATTATAGACAGGCATGGAAAAGATGCGATTGCAGTAGACGGACTTGGAAAGAATCCGGGATTTGCACCGGAACCGCCAAAAGACGGATTTGATGTGATCCCGATGTGGGTGGCAGACATGAACTTTGAAACTGTCCCAACGATTCCAAAAGCGATCATGGACAGGGCAGCACATCCGGCATATGGATATTTCAGTCCGGTGGAAGAGTATTATGATTCGATCATACGCTGGCATAAGATCCGCAATAATGTAGAAGGACTGATGCCGGAATATATCGGATATGAGAACGGAGTATTAGGCGGAGTAATCTCTGCTCTGACAGCTTTTGCCGCACCGGGAGATGCTGTACTTCTTCACAGCCCGACTTACATCGGATTCACCAAATGCATCACAGAGAATGGATACAAGATTGTACACAGTCCGCTCAAAAAAGACGAAAAAGGAATCTGGCGGATGGATTATGAAGACATGGATGCCAAGTTAAAGGCAAATAACATCCATGTAGCAATCTTCTGTAGTCCGCATAATCCGACCGGACGTGTATGGGAGCGCCGAGAGATTGAAGAGGCGATGGAAGTATATAAGAACAATGAATGTGTAGTGATCGCAGATGAGATCTGGTCAGATCTGATCTTAAAAGGCAGCCAGCATATTCCGACACAGTCGATCAGTCCGGATGCAAGAAACCGTACGATTGCATTGTATGCACCGAGTAAGACATTTAACCTGGCAGGTCTGGTAGGAAGTTATCATATAATCTTCAACAAAATGCTGCGTGACCGGGTGGAGGCAAAATCAAGAAAATCACATTATAATACAATGAATGTATTATCTATGCATGCGCTGATCGGGGCTTACGAGGCAGAAGGATATACCTGGGTCAATGAGCTTTGCCAGGTATTATCTGAAAATGTTGATTATGCAGTGAATCATATCCGTGACTACTACAGAGGAATTGAAGTAAGTAAGCCGCAGGGAACTTATATGTTGTTCCTGGACTGCGAAGACTGGTGTGAGGAAAATTATAAGTCACTGGATGAGCTGTTAAAAGCAGGATGGGACGTAGGCGTTGCATGGCAGGACGGAAGACCGTTCCACCAGAAATATGGAATCCGTATGAATCTTGCATTACCGCTTGGCAGAGTAAAAGAAGCATTCGAGCGTCTGGATGAGTACGTATTTCATGTGTAAATATCTGGAAAATATACAGAAATAAAAAGTATAATGCTGTAGATTCCAAAGGAAAATACAGCATTTATTAAGAATGAGAGAAGTGAGAAAATTTGGATAATATAATTGTATCGTTTAATGTAATTGCACCGGTATTTTTTCTTATGGTATTAGGATATTTTCTGGTCAATTATACATCTCTGGCGGACGGAAAGCTTACAAAACAGGCAAATGCCATTGTGTTTAAGATATTTTTACCATGTATGTTATTCTACAATGTCTACCAGAGTGATATCGGTTCTGAGATACATAGCAGGATCAGGCTGTGCATCTGGGCAGCAGGGGGACTTCTGATACTGTTCGTATTGTTGTGTCTGATCGTTCCAAGGATCGTAACACAGGAAAATCAGCAGGGTGTAGTTATCCAGGGAATTTTCCGGAGCAATTATGTGATCTTCGGCGTTGCAGTCGTACAGAATATGTATGGACCGAAAAGTACGACGACAGCGGCAATTTTAAGTGCCATCCTGGTACCGATGTATAATTTCCTTGCAGTAGTGGCGCTGTCAATCTTCGGTGAAAAAAGGGAAAATGACTGGAAAAAGATCATTCTGGATATTATAAAGAATCCACTGATCATATCTTCGGTATTAGGGATTATATTTTCACTTCTTGGGATCAGACTTCCGACAGCTGTCGATACAACGGTTCAGGATCTGGCCAAATTATCAACACCGATTGCGTTTATGATTCTGGGTGGTGATCTGGACTTTTCAAAAGTAAAAGGAAACTTAAAAACAGCATTTGTGGTATTGACGATCAAGCTGGTAATCTTGCCGCTTATCATGATTCCGATGGTGGTTATGATGGGTTACCGGGATGCGGACCTGTTGTCCGGGGTGCTGGCATATCAGACGCCGGTTGCAGTATCCAGCTATATCATGGCGCAGCAGGCGGGAGCGGATGGACAGCTTGCCGGGCAGCTGGTTGTGTTCTCATCGGTGCTTTCGATATTTACGTTGTTTGTGACGATATTCATATTGCGGACGATGGGGCTCCTTGCGATTTAGTACCACAAAAGTAATCACTCTCTTTCAAAAAAATCTTCCTGAAAAGTTGATTTATCAGGTTAATAGGAATAGAATTATGAAATGAGTATTTCTAAAGACAAGGACGTTACAACATGGAGAGAGATTTAACAACAGGAAGTGTATTTAAGACAGTCATTTATTTTTCACTGCCATATCTGTTATCGTACTTTTTACAGACGTTATATGGTATGGCAGATTTATTTATTGTCGGTCAGTTTGGCGGGGTCAGCAGTACGACGGCGGTATCGATCGGAAGCCAGATCATGCATATGCTGACAGTTATGATCGTAGGGCTTGCGATGGGAGCGACGGTTATGATCGGGCGCTGCATCGGTGCAAAAGATTATAAGAAAGCATCGGAGACAATTGGAAACACGGCAACGATGTTCATGGGAATTGCGATCATACTTATGATCGTATTACTGGCGGCAGTCAGACCGATCGTCAGTGTGATGTCGACACCGACCGAGGCAGTAGAAGGAACGATCCGTTATCTGACAATCTGCTTTATCGGGATTCCTTTTATTACAGCTTATAATATTATCAGTGCAATCTTCCGTGGAATCGGTGATTCCAAAAGTCCGATGTACTTTATTGCAGTAGCATGCGCAGCGAATATCGGTCTGGATTATCTGTTCATCGGAGTCATGGGACTGGATGCGGCCGGAGCAGCACTTGGAACGACCATCGCACAGGCAGTCAGTGTCATTGTTTCACTTACCGTGGTCATAAAAAAGGGCACAGGGATAAAATTAAGAAAATCGGATCTTCGTCCGAAGAGACATACGATGAAAAACATATTGAAAGTCGGTGTGCCGGTTGCACTGCAGGATGGATTTATCCAGATATCGTTTATTGCAATCACAATATTTGCCAACCAGCGTGGATTAAATGATGCGGCGGCGGTAGGTATTGTGGAAAAGATCATAGGGATCCTGTTCCTGGTACCGTCTTCTATGTTGTCAACGATATCGGCACTGGCATCGCAGAATATTGGTGCAGGCAAGCATGACCGTGCACGCCTGACATTGCGGTATGTATTATGTATGACAGTAGGATATGGATTAGTTGCGGCAACGATTGTGCAGTTTGTATCTGTTCCGTTTGTTGGACTATTCACGAATGACGGGGCAGTACAGATACTTGGAGGACAGTATTTACGAAGTTATGCATGGGACTGTGTATTTGCAGGAGTACATTTCTGCTTAAGCGGATATTTTTATGCATATGGCTTGTCTATCGTATCATTTATCCACAATTCCATATCTATCATATGTGCGAGAATCCCACTGTCTTATTATGCGGCAACGCATTTCCCGGATACGTTATTCCCGATGGGATGTGCGGCACCGGCAGGATCGATCATCTCAATCATTATCTGTGTTGGCGTACTGATATGGATGAATAAACACACGGAAAAATATATGGAAAGAACGTAGTGATCGGAGAGAAAATATATGACGATCGGAATTATAGAAGACGACACATTATTACATCAGGCACTCAAAACAGCACTGCAAAACGCAGGCTATCAGACCGTATCCGCATACACAAAACAAGAGGCTCTTACTACAATTACAGGCAGTGAGAGCCTTCTTCTCATTGACATCGGACTTCCGGACGGCAATGGACTTGCATGTTACAAAAAGATTCGGGAAAACACAGAGATACCGGCCATTTTTCTGACGGCAAGAGACGAAGAAACGGATATGTTGACAGCATTTGACACAGGAGCAGACGATTATGTGGTAAAACCATTTTCCATGAAAGTGCTTCTAAAACGCATAGAGGCAGTGATCGGACGGAACAACAGAGAAAAACAACTGGTATGCGGAGAAATAATATTATTTCCTGATAAGAAGCAAGTATACAAGAACGAAAAGGAAATTATCCTTACAGCCAGAGAATATCAGTTACTGGAATATCTGATGTACAATCAGGGAAATGTACTGACGAAAGAAAATATCCTGGAATATGTATGGGGACTGGATGGCCAGTTTGTAGTGGATAATACCGTCAGTGTTACGATCAACCGGCTGCGGAAAAAGATAGAAACAGATGCAGGATCACCGATATATCTGAAAAATGTATTTGGATTGGGATACAAGCTGGAGTGCGTCTGAAAAAGTAATGGCAGATACAAAAAGGAAGAGAAAAGAATGAATATCATAATAATCGTAGTGGCAGTAACGGCAGGAGTAATTCTGGGTGGAACTGCCATATATGTTTATCAGGGAAAATGCAGACAGAAAGAACTTAAGTTATTGGCAGAATGTATGGAAAAGATATTGCGAGAGGAAAAGATCCGGGAAACAAAAGCAGGAGAAGAGACATTATATGCAAGACTGGAATCCAGACTGGTAAGGATCCAGGAAATGTTAAATGGACGGACAGAAGCTGCGGAGAAGAGTAAAGATGAGATCCAGAAGCTGATTTCAGAGATTGCACACCAGATGCGGACACCCCTTGCCAATATCAGGACATATCAGGAATTATTAGAGGAAGAATGGAGTAAAACCGGGACAAAGACGGATGAAAATGTGGATAACTATCTAAATGCAATGAGATCCGGAGAACAACAACTGGAATTCCTGACAGAAGGATTCGTGAAGATGTCCAGACTTGAGCAGAATATGATTCAGATACGGAAAGAAGAGACAGATCTGTTAAAGACCGTGAGAAACTGTCTTGGAAGAATTCAAAAGCAGGCAGAAGAAAAACGGATTGCATTCCGAATAGAGCTGCCGCAGGAAGTCAACTGTCCGCATGATGCCAACTGGCTCGGAGAAGCAATCGATAATATTCTGGATAATGCCGTGAAATACAGTCAGATTGGCGGAACCATAGAAATGATAGTCCAGAAGAATGAAATGTGTGCAAAGATTCTTGTAAAAGACAACGGACTTGGAATTGAAAAAGGAGAAGAGCATAAGGTATTCCAGAGATTCTACAGAGGCAAGAACGTGACGACACAGAAAGGCTATGGAATCGGGCTTTATCTGGCGAGAAAAATTATCGGCCTTCATGGCGGATTTATGATTGCAAAAAACAGATATTCGGAAAAAGGTCTGATGATCGAGATAAATCTTCCAGTCTGTTAGAAGTTTGTTAGATTTGTCCTGTATGCTGTATGAGACAAGTGAAAGTTCCGATACGAAACGGACACAATTATAAGCAAGGAGAAAAAATCTTATGGAAATGATAAAAGCAGCAGGATTAAAGAAATATTATGTGACAGATAATTACGAAGTCCATGCGCTGGACGGAGTGAGTCTGTCCGTAGAAGAAGGGGAATTCCTGGCAATCATCGGTACATCAGGAAGCGGGAAGACGACATTACTTCAGATCCTGGGCGGCCTGGATGAACCCACTGCAGGTGGCGTCTGGATACGCGGCAACAGTCTGAAAGATATGACGGAAGATGAACGCACGATATTCAGGAGAAGGAATATCGGATTCGTATTTCAACAGTATAATCTGATCCCTGTTATCAATGTATATGAGAATATCGTACTTCCGCTCAGACTGGACGGTGCAGAGATTGATGAAAAATTGCTGGAAGATATTGTTAGAACGTTAAAGATTGGAGAAAAGTTAGAGAATCTCCCGGAAGAACTGTCCGGCGGACAACAACAACGAGTGGCAATTGCAAGGGCGTTAATGGTAAAGCCGGCAGTACTTTTGTGTGACGAGCCAACAGGAAATCTGGACTCTGTCACAAGTATGGAAGTAATTTCATTGTTGAAGACTTGTGCAGCAAGATTCCACCAGACGGTGATTGTTGTGACCCATCAGGAAGCGATCGCACAGATGGCAGACCGTATCCTGCGCGTAGAAGACGGGAAATTATACAATGCGGAGGTGTAATGAAATGAATGGATTTACACCGAACAATAATACGAACGTGATCCGGCTGCTTTCGGAAGCTATCAGAAAATGTAATAAAAGCAGAAACCGGATTCTTATGGGAGCAGTCGTTTTATGTATTCTTACACTGACATTTGTCTTTGGAACGGCTTACGGAAAAATAAATGCAGAATATACGAAAAATATTCGGATGGATGGAACAACGGCATCCACTTACATAGAAGAGGGAACAAAGCAGCAATATGAAAAAGCACGTTCCTTAGGATATGTAAGAGAAACCGGAAGAAGAATGAAAATGGGTGAAGCCACAGAATCCGGAAAGAAAGAATCTATCTGTTCCATACAAGTGCTGGATCAGACTGCATGGGAAAAGATGATGAAGCCCGCCTATACCGGTGTCCATGGAACCTATCCCAAAAAGCAGCAGGAAATCATGCTTCCGGTAAAGACATTAAAAAAGCTTGGAATTGATAATCCGAAAAGAGGGATGAAGATAGCACTTGATATATCGATCAGCTTTTTTCAGACAGAAAAAGAAGAGTTCAAATTATCAGGCTGGTACAGTGCTTATACAGAAGATAATGGAAGAAGCAAAGCAATCGGATATGTGTCAGAAAAGAAACTGAAGGACTGGGGTTATGATATTAAAGATGGTTCGGATATTCTGATCTGTCCGGCGAATGACATGGACTGGAAAGATACAGAAGAAAAATTATATGAAGATGTACCGATGAAAGACAATTCCCAACAGATCATTGCGACAGATACAGCGAAGAACCGGGCTGTAAAAGAGGTGACAGGAAGTTACGGGATGGCAGCAGTGGAGGCAGTTGTGATTATCTGTGGAATGTTTTTGCTTGTCTACAATGTGATGCAGATCTCCATGGCAGGCGATATCCGTCAGATGGCGCTGCTCCATACGATCGGTACAACGAAAAAGCAGCTCCGTAAGATCTATATCCGGCAGATCATGCGGACGATAGTGCCGGGAGGTATTGCAGGTATAGGTTTGTCGGTTGTGTTATTGCGATATCTGATACCGCAACTATTGGGCAGACAGTATCTGAATGGATATGGAGGCGCAGAAGAACTGCAGATCTTTCGGGTGGAAATCTTGTTGTTAGCGGTAGTCTTCACGTTGTTGGTAATCTTGGGTGCATCGGAACAGGTGATCTGGCAGACTGTAAACAGAACCTGTATAGAGGGAATGCATTACACGGAGCAGAAGGGAAGCAAGAAACAACAGCATGGAAAAGCAGGTCATGCAGATAAAGGAGCAGTCTTAAACAAGAAAAAAAGAAGCGAAACACAGGAACTGTGCTTTATGGCATGGAAGAACGTCACAAGATACAGGCAGGGATTTGTCATTACAGTTAGTTCATTGTTCCTCGGAATAGAAATGTTCCTGATTGTCATGGTGATCACAGATGGAAGTGATTATGCGAATATCATTAATCAGAGACCGGATTTCCTGATCGCAGGGGAATTCAGTGAGTCTGCACAAAAAGATGGAAGCGGGACAGAATATCAGACACAGTCGCCGGATCAAGATCCACTGAGATCAGAAGGAAATAATTTCGAATTATTATATGACAATGACTACGATGAGTTTTCACCGATATCAAAAAAAGTGCGGAAACAATTATGGAATCTTGACGGTGTGAAGAAGAAGGAATCCTACATAACCGAAGGAGCATACGTGCTTTCCGTCATATCCAGAGATGGAATACGCCCGCTGGAAGAGGATACTTATCTGGGAAACAATGTAGAATATGCGGAAGAAATCAGTATTGATTATGCTTCCGGGGCAAAGATGATCAAAGGCCTGGATGCTGATACCGTTCAGATTGTCAGCGAAAATGAGATAAAAGCATTAGAAACATATGTAGAGGAAAACAAGCTGAAAGTCGATATGGACAGTCTGAAAAACGGAACAGGAGTAATGATCATCCATGATCATAAGCTGTCACAAAAGCAGGAAAAACAGGCAGAAAAAGCAGTGGGAGAAACGGTATGTTTATCTCCGTTAAAGAACAAAGAAGCATGCATCCGGTGGAATTCCATGACGGACAAAGAAAGGGATAAGGAAGATGAGAAAATAAAGGCAGAAACGCCGTCTACAGAATATACGTTAAGCGGCTATCTGGATAATCAGGCAGATGGCTTCCCGGAAATCCACCAGACCTGGCATGGTGCAGAAGGAGATATCTATTATCTGGTCAGTGAAAAAGGATTTAACCGTTTATCTACGAAGAGAAAGACATTTTGCATGGAATTAAACGTAGAGAAAAAGAAAGAAAAAAAGATTATGCATGAAATCCAGAAGATTCTTTCGGCAGAAAACCAGCGGCGGAAAAGCAATACACAGACAAGCCTGGACGGCGAAGGAGAAGCAGGCATTTTTTACATTGCAAGATCAGATCTTATGCAGAAAAATGCAGACTACATCCGGGGAAACAGAATTATGTTCGGAAGTATCAGTGTAATATTATTGTGTGTCGGACTGGTTAATTATTTTAATACTATGTTTACAGGAATTGTGGGCAGGAAAAAAGAACTGGAGATTATGAGAAAGATTGGAATGACACGCCGGCAGGAAAGAAAGCTGTTATTGCTGGAAGGCAGCTATTATGTACTGCTTATCGCAGGCCTTGTAGCGTCAGTTGGATCAATCATACTAAAAGGAATCAACATTTATATGAGAAAACAGCTTTCTTATTTTACCTTTCATTATCCGGTAGGAGCGATTGCAGGAAGTATTGTAATTATGGAAATAGTGTGCGTTATAATTTGTAACTTACTTATATTGAAAAAAAATGAAAAAGTAGGTTAAATAAATAATTTCACCAACCGCGTTTTATCCAGCACAAAAATCGATACATCCATAAAAAGATGCGCCAGTAGCGTACTAAGGATCACACCGTTGGAAGTCAACAGGAATCCACAGTGGAATCCATACCAGCATACGATGGCGGAATAACTTCCCATCAGTACCAGAAGCGGCAGATTTCTTGCGACACCCTGCAGTGTTTCTTTGATATCTTCCAGTGTAGAATCAAAGTACAGGAAACGGCCGACTGCCAGTGTGATAAAATACATGATCAGTGAATCATAGTTCGAATCATGGTAGATGAACTTGATATATAATAAGATCAGAATAATATAAAAGGCAGAGATCAGCCGCACGGACGCCTTTTGTCTGGTCGGAATTGCAGTTAACGGAACGAACAGGATATCGAACCAGTTTGTCATAAATACAGAAAATACCAGAAATAAAAGTAAGATAATGTTCTGGTATTTCTGCCAGTAAAAGGCAGCCTGTGGGATCCGCTCATCGATAATATAATAAAGAGACAGGAACAACAGTACCGAAGTACTGGAAAATACCATCTCATAAAAGCTTTCAATAAGCGAGATTTCTTTTACTTTGTGGATATGGTTCAGTTTCCGGATCTGTTTTGGCGTCAGATCCTGTGTATTAAGTTTATAGTGTTTCTTAAGCTTTGCTGCCAGAATAACGATCGTAAGCACTGCGATCAGGCAGAGCAGGGAGACAAGCATGAAGCCTCCGGCATTCTTAAAGTTAAAATAATGAATCAGATAATATTGGAACATATCATATACCTTCTTTGATGTAATATTTTTTCGGTTACATATTGTAGCACTTTGAAAAAATATTGCAAATAGGAGAATTAGTAGTGGCAGGTCTTGTAGATATGAAATTGAGTTAAATGTCAAAAAAATTAAAAAAATTTAAAAAAGTACTTGTATTTCATAAAATTCCATGCTATTATAAATGAGCATTGTTGATGCGGGTGTAGTTCAATGGTAGAACACCAGCCTTCCAAGCTGGATACGTGGGTTCGATTCCCATCACCCGCTTTTTTGCTACCCTTTTTTATGAAGGAAGATATGTTGGCATTTACGGCTATGATTTCCTGGGGCTTCTATTCCGCAATCATCAAGAAAATCGGTGAATGGATGTGACAGTATTTAAAAAGCCGGAGATTATACTTAATTTTCTGTTCCTTGGAGTCGGAGCAAGTGCTTTGGGTTTCTTCTTATGGAATCTTTCTACCAAATGGATCGGTGCAATCAAGACGAGTGTATATATTTATGTGTCACCGGTTGTGACGGTTGTGCTATCTGTGGTGATACTGCATGAGAAGATGACGTTCGTATCTGTGACGGGAGCTCTGTTAATTCTGCTGGGACTGATCGTATCGCAGAAGAAAATTAATCAGAAAAAATAAGAGATTATAAGAAGCTTTGAATCCGGTGGATTATTGTGCCGGATCCAAGGCTTTTTTTGCCGTTGATCGCTTGAAAGAAGCTGCAAAAGAAGATGCCGGTAAGAAATTCTGCAGATAATAAGCTGGATAAGAAATGAAAATGTGGATATCGGGTTCTGCGGTCAGCTGGAAATATACAGATATATATGAAAAAATATACAATAAAATATGGAAATATTCCTGTGACAAAACAGAAAGTTTGTTGTAAAATAACCGGTACAGTTCACAAAACAATAATTAAGAAATGGAATATTTCAGATGAAATCATAGTGGAGGTTTACAGATATATGGAAAACGAACTTTTTGAAAAAGCGCCGGTACATAAGGCATATTTTAATATGGCATTACCGCTGGTATTCAGTATGGTCATTTCACTGGTCTATAATATGGTAGATACATTCTTCATTGCAAGAACGGGAAATACGAATCTGGTAGCAGGTGTGTCACTTGGAGCACCGATGTTCACGGCTATGATCGCACTTGGAGATATCTTCGGACTGGGTGGAAGTTCTGTGATCGCAAGATTATTCGGGCAGAGGAAAGATGAGAATGCAAAACGCATCAGTTCCTTCTGTTTTTATGGAGCAATTATCTGCGGAGTGATCGTAACAGTATTACTTCTGATCTTCCGTGCACCGATGCTGCATTTATTAGGAGCGGATGCAAATACTTACAAATATGCATCACAGTACTATACATATCTGGTGCTGGGTTCTGTATTTATTATTGTATCATTTACACCGAACAACCAGCTCAGGTCAGAAGGATTTTCGAAAGCATCCATGGAAGGTTCCGTCCTTGGTGCAGTAGTGAATATTATATTAGATCCTATTTTTATTTCGGTACTGGGTATGGGAGCCGGTGGAGCCGCGATTGCAACAATCATAGGGTATATTGCGACGGACGTTTATTATGTGTGGATATATTTGAAAAAGAGTAAAAAGCTGTCGATTGATCCGGGACATATGCATATTAACATGCAAGAATTCAGACAGATTCTGGCAATCGGAATTCCTGCATCGATCACGAACTTTATGCAGAGCTTTGCAGTTACTGTTACAAACAGGAGTCTGCTTGTATATGGAAACAATAAAGTTGCGGCGATGGGAATCGTGATGAAAGTAAATATGATCGCGGCGTTGATTCTGGTTGGATTTGCGTTCGGATGTCAACCGTTGGTTGGTTATAATTATGGGGCAAGGAATAAGAAACGTCTGAAAGAGATTCTCGCATTCTGTTATAAATTCGAATGTGGTCTGGCAGTTATACTGGCAGTAATCTTATCCGCCGGTGCAAGACCCTTGATCTGTGTATTCATGAAGACACCGGAGATTGTAGATTCGGGTGTGCTGATGTTACGTCTACAGCAAGCAGGAATGATGTTTATGGCAGTCGTTCTGGTTACGACCTGTGTATTCCAGTCGGCGGGAAAAGCAATGGGAGCATTCTTGTTATCAGTCAGCCGTCAGGGTGTGATCTATGGAATTGTGATCGTTATTGCTTCGCATATGATCGGATATCATGGTGTGTTGGCCGCACAGGCTGTTTCTGATTTCCTGACAGCATTGATGGCTGCTATCCTGCTGAAACATGAGTTGTGGAGTGAATTAACCGATATAAAAAGGAATGAAGAAGCAGTATAGAAGTAGTATAATAAAAAGAAAGTATAGATGCAGGAAGGAAGATATGGATCATGTCATTAGAAAAAGCAAAGAAATATCTGGAAGAAAAAGGTTATGCAGATCACGTGATTGAACTGGAAGAATCAAGTGCGACGGTACAGCTTGCAGCAGAAGCTCTCGGTGTAGAGCAGGGAATGATCGCAAAGACGATGTCATTTCTGGTTGATGGAGAACCAATCCTGATCCTGACAGAGGGAACGGCGAAGGTTGATAACCGTAAATATAAGGATCAGTTTCATGTGAAGGCGAAGATGATTCCATTCGATGAAGTAGAAGAATATATCGGACATGCCCCGGGCGGTGTGTGTCCATTTGGAATTAAAGATGGAATTAAAGTTTATCTAGATGAGTCTCTGAAACGTTTTGAGACGGTATATCCTGCAGCTGGTAATGACCACAGTGCAGTCAGACTTACGATTGCAGAACTGGAAGACGTTGCCGGGGCATGTGGATGGATTGATGTATGTAAAGAAATGTAAAGAAAGAGAGAAAGTGGATTGTCGGTAGATGATCCGCTTTTTTCTATGCATTTGCAAGTCTGTAATGGAGAATCATTATAATCTACTGTACCGTGAAGATGAAAGAGAATTGATTCCTATCTGTAAACAGATGAATGTCTCACTGATGCCATATAGCCCGCTTGCAGCAGGACACCTTGCAAGACCGACATGGAAATCCGAATCTTTAAGAGGAAGAACGGACAGAGTTGCGGTTGGCAAATATGACCGTATGGAAGACGCAGATATGAAGATTGTCACCCGCGTACACGAACTTGCAGAAAAGTATCAGTGTAAGATGTCGCAGATCGCAATCGCATGGCAGTGGGCAAAAGGTGTTACTTCGCCGATCATCGGTGCAACGAAGATGCAGTATCTGGATGATGCGGCAGGTGCATTGAACGTTCGACTGACAGCAGAAGGCATTGCATATCTGGAAGAGTGTTATGTACCACATCCGATTGTTGGTGCGATTGATAAGAATCCGGCGCAGGGTGTGATGTTGTTGGATGAGAAGAAATAGAGAAAATTATGAATAGACAGTAAAGCAGATGGAGAATATCTGGTTGATAAAATTAATATTTCAGAAAGGCAAGTATCACAAAAAAAGATACTTGCCTTTTTCGTAACTATGCGATCAGAAGAAACTATCAATGATGGGTACTGTCGCGCTAGATTATATTTTTACTGGAATGGAAGGAGAAAAAGTGCTGCATACCCGGAGCCGGGAATATGTTGTGAATGAAATATGGAAGTAGATTTTTCATTTTACGGGTACACAAATTTTTTGAAAAAATTAGCACTCACCTCTTGACAGTGCTAATAATGAGTGCTATAGTACAGATAGAACAAAGGAAGAGAGATAAAGAATCAAAGATATGAAGCCGACAGCATTTATACAAGATTCAAACATCCGGAATCCCGAAGTTCCAGCAAACAACACCTCGGAATTCTCCGATCGTGCTAATTATAAATTTTTATCATTTGGAAGGAGATATGACTTATGATGATGCCTAGTATTTTTGGAGAAAACTTATTTGATGACTTTATGAACGATTTTTCATTCCCAACATTCCCGAATGTTGACAAAGAACTGTATGGAAAACACGCAAAGAACTTAATGAAGACAGATGTAAAAGAGACAGAGAATGCATATGAGATAGACATTGACTTGCCGGGATTTAAGAAAGATGAGATCCAGATGGAACTGAAAGACGGCGTACTTACCGTCAGTGCAGCCAAAGGACTGGACAAAGATGAGGAAGACAAGAAAGGTAATTACATTAGAAAAGAGCGTTATGCAGGCAGCATGAGCAGAAGCTTCTATGTAGGAAAACATGTAACCGTAGAGGATGTACATCCGAAATATGAAAGTGGAATCCTTTCCTTCAGTGTTCCGAAAGCAGAAGCAAAACCGGTAGAAGAGAAGAAACATTACATTTCAATCGAAGGTTAATGACAGGCAGATGCGGGAAACGATAAGTGACGGTATAGCCTGTATGGCAAAAGAGTAAACGTACCCCACAGGTGTTAAGCCTGTGGGGTACAATATCATAAAGAGAAAATAATCAGGATAACGTAAGAAACTCACATATTCCACGAAATCCTGTTCACATAGATGAAGATAATAGAAAATAATATAGAATAAATGACGGGAGGGAGAACTATGGCGGCAAAAAGAGATTATTATGATGTTCTTGGAATCAGCAGGAGTGCGGACAAGAGTACAATAAAAAGAGCATATCGTAAACTGGCCAAGAAATACCACCCGGATACCAATGCCGGAAATGCACAGGCAGAAGAAAAGTTCAAGGAAGCGACAGAAGCCTATAATGTGCTGAGTAATCCGGAGAAAAAGAAATTATATGATCAGTTTGGCCATGCAGCTTTTGATGGCAGTGCAGGCAGCAGTGGAGCATATGGCTATGGAAACGGACCTGGCGGCGGTACTTACAGTTATACCGGACCGAATGGAAGCTTCCATGAATATCATTTCGAAGGCGGCGATATGGACGATATCCTGAAGAATATATTTGGCGGCGGATTCTCGGAAGGCAGCGGAAGCGGGTTCCATGGATTTGGCGGATTTGGAAATAGTGGATCAGGAAGGACACGTACGTCCGGAAGAAGTTATGAAAGCAGCGGATTCGGAAATGGATTTGGAAATCATGGATTCGGCGGAGGAGGAAATTTCCGTCAGGATGGTTCCGATGTGACCGCTGAGATAGATGTGACATTTGACGAGGCTGCATTTGGAGGAGATAAAGTCATCCGGCTGTCAGACGCACAGGGCAGTAATGCAGCAGGAAAATCACTGAAAGTGCATATCCCGGCCGGCATCAGTGACGGAAAAAGTATCCGTCTGCGTGGCAAAGGAATGCCTGGACTTTCAGGAGGCAAGGCAGGAGATCTGTTGCTGAAAGTGAGAGTTGGTAAACGACCGGGATTTGAGCGAAAAGATATGGATGTATATTCAACTGTCATGATTCCGTTTACTACAGCAGTATTAGGTGGTGAAGCAGTTGTACAGACGCTTACCGGAAGGGTAGTGTGCAAGATTAATCCGGGAACACAGTCCGGAACAAAGATTCGGTTAAAAGGTAAAGGAATCGTGTCTATGAAGGATGCAGGAAGATATGGAGATCAGTATGTGACTGTTCAGATAGATGTACCAAAGAATCTAAGCAATGAGGCAAAAAGAAAATTGAAAGAATTCGAAGCTGCGTGTAAGAACGGAAGCAGAGGGGCAGCATAATTTATAAATTGTTATGCATCATTTTATCCAAAAGGATTTAGAGAAAAATTCAGGAAAGGTAAAATGATGCATTTTTTCTGTATTGACGCTCACTTTAGAAAGAATTATAATAAAATAATTAGAGACAATGAATTTGTATACCCATACAGGTTATTGAAATATATGCTAAGGAGATAAGTAAGATGGGCAAGATTATTTTAACTGGTGACCGACCGACAGGACGTCTTCACGTTGGTCATTATGTAGGTTCTTTGAAAGAACGTGTAAAATTACAGAATTCAGGAGAATATGATGAGATTTATATTATGATCGCAGATGCGCAGGCATTGACTGATAATGCCGAACATCCGGAGAAGGTACGTCAGAATATTATGAACGTAGCATTGGATTATCTGGCATGCGGAATCGATCCTGAGAAATGTCACATTTTTATTCAGTCCATGGTTCCGGAACTGACAGAGTTAACATTCTATTATATGAATCTGGTAACCGTATCCAGAGTACAGAGAAATCCTACGGTAAAAGCTGAGATCCAGCAGAGAAACTTTGAGGCAAGTATCCCGGTTGGTTTCTTCTGCTATCCGATTAGTCAGGCTGCAGATATCACGGCATTCCGTGCGACAACAGTTCCGGTTGGAGAAGATCAGATGCCTATGATCGAGCAGTGTAAAGAGATTGTTCACAAGTTTAACAGTGTATATGGAGAGACTCTGACTGAGCCTGAGATCGTACTCCCATCTAACAAGTCATGCTTAAGACTTCCGGGTATCGATGGAAAGGCCAAGATGAGCAAATCACTTGGAAACTGTATCTATCTTTCTGATGAAGAAGATGTTGTTAAGAAGAAAGTAATGTCCATGTTCACAGATCCGAACCACCTGCGCGTGGAAGATCCTGGACAGGTAGAAGGCAATCCGGTATTCATTTATCTGGATGCATTCTGCAAGGATGAATATTTCGAAGAATTCTGGCCGGAATATAAGAATCTGGATGAACTGAAAGCACACTATCAGCGTGGAGGTCTGGGTGATGTCAAAGTGAAGAAATTCCTGAACAAGGTTCTTCAGGCAGAGCTGGCACCAATCCGTGCAAGAAGAAAAGAATGGGAGCAGAAGCTTCCGAAAGTATTCGAAATCCTGAAAGAAGGAAGCAGGGTAGCTGAGGCGAAAGCAGCAGAGACATTGAAAGATGTAAAGGCTGCTATGAGAATCAACTATTTTGATGATGAAGATTTCCTGAACTAGGAATCTGCGGACAGCTGAAAAATCATTATATTGCATTTGTTAATATGAAAATAAAATCCTCAAAATACCGGATGATATGGTATTTTGGGGATTTCTTTTGTTAAGAATTGCGGTATAATAAAACTATCAGTAAAAAAAGCAAATTGTATAGATAATACGGGAGTGAAGGGGTGTAATGCTATGAAAGAGATAACGAAAGAGACACTTCTGAAAGCTATGAAATCGCGAGATGCGGGAGAGCATCCGGTATTTCGTGAATGTGAATTCAAAGACATGGATCTAAGCGGAATGAATCTGCATAATATGGACTTCACATTGAGTTCCTTTCAAAATGTAAATCTGGAACGTGTGAATTTTGAAAACTGCAGTGTGGAAAATGCATTATTCGACGGCAATTCCCTGCATGGTGCAAATTTTCAGAATGCAAATATGAAGACGGCAGCATTCCGTGGATGTGATATGCGGGAATGCAACATCAAAGGAGCCAACCTTTACGGGGCTGTATTGGAGCACGCGAAGCTGGATGACATTCAGTCAGACGAAGCAACGCAGTGGTTCCGCATGCACTGTCCGGAGACTGGACCGATCCTTGGCTATAAGAAATGTGTGAATGACAGAGTGGTACAGCTTCTGATCCCGGCAGATGCTAAACGGACTTCGGCAACACGTCCTTCCTGCCGGTGCAGCAAGGCAAAGGTACTTTCGATAAAAAATTTTGATGAAACGGAAGAATTCGAAGAAGCCTGGTCGCTGGTCGATGAGAATTTTGTATACAGAAAAGGACAGTGGGTGGAAGTCAAAGATTTTAACGAGGACAGATGGATGGATTCCACGACGGGGATTCATTTCTGGATGAACAGAAATGAAGCACTCGGGTATTAAATCCCCTGCATTGGAAAAAGTTTACTGATAGATGAGAAAGAAAAATAAATGGAGGTGCAAAAGGCAAATGAAAGCAGACATCAGATGGTTAGATGATCCGCAGGTATTTCGTGTGAATCGTCTGGATGCACACAGTGATCATAAGTTTTATGAGAATAAAGAAGATTATAAGAAGCAGAATCAGCGGTTAAAACAATCGTTAAATGGAATCTGGAAGTTCCACTATTCAGTGAATGCATTGGAACGTCAGGCTGATTTTTATCAGAAATGGTTTAACTGTAAAAATTTTGATGAAATGAAAGTGCCACAGCATATAGAACTGGCGGGATACGATAAGATTCATTATATCAATACGATGTATCCGTGGGAAGGACATATTTACAGAAGACCGGCAGGATATGGAAAAGAAAAAGGGAAAGGTATGTTCAGCCAGGCCGAATATAATCCGGTAGGTTCTTATATCCGGAAGTTTGATCTGAATGACGGACTGAGAGGAAAGAGGATCATCTTAAGTTTTGAAGGTGTGGAACAGGCATTCTATGTATGGGTGAACGGAGAGTTCGTGGGGTATGCAGAAGACAGCTTTACGGTTTCGGAATTTGATATTACACCATATGTAAAAGATAAAGATAATCTGCTGGCAGTGGAAGTACATAAGCGCAGTACGGCGGCATTTCTGGAAGACCAGGATTTCTTCCGGTTTTTTGGTATTTTCAGAGATGTGAACCTGTACGGAATACCGGCGGTTCATGTTGAAGATCTGTGGATCCGTCCGAAGTATCATCCGGAAGATGGAAAGGCAGAACTGGAGCTGGATATCCGATTATCACAGAAAAAGAAAGAAAATAATATCCAGGGTAAAATAAAAGTTTCTTTGCAAGATATCTATAGTGATGAAAATCATGTATTACTGGATGAAACGGAGAATCTGAACAACCCGGTGATCCAGAAGAATCTTCCGGTAGAAGGATCAGTGAACAATGAGATCCAGTTCCGTTATGAATTAGAAGAATCCGTACATGCATGGAGCAATGAAGATCCGTATCTGTATGAGCTTCTGATAGAAGTTCAGAATGAAAAAGGCGAGACAGTAGAAGTGGTTCCATATCAGATTGGATTCCGTAAGATAGAATTAAAAGGCAGAAAGATGCTGCTGAATGGAAAACGTCTGATCATCAATGGTGTAAACCGGCATGAATGGAATGCCAGAAGCGGAAGATGTATTACCGAAGCTGATGAGAAATGGGATATCGAATGTATCAGACGCAATCATATCAATGCAGTCAGAACCTGCCATTATCCGGATCATATTTCATGGTATTACAGATGTGATCAGGCGGGGATCTATCTGATGGCAGAGACAAATCTGGAGACACATGGATCGTGGCTGAAACAAGGTGTGATTGAACCGTCGTGGAATGTTCCGGGAAGTATCGGATGCTGGAGAGGATGTACATTAGACAGGGCAGTATCGAACTTTGAATCATTTAAGAATCATGTGTCGGTACTCTTCTGGTCACTTGGAAATGAATCGTATGCCGGTGATATCCTGGTGGAGATGAACCGTTACTATAAAGAAAAAGATCCGGACAGACTTGTGCATTACGAGGGCGTGGCAGAGAACCGGCCTTATGAGGATTTAATTTCTGATATGGAGAGCCAGATGTATGCTCCGCCGGAGAAGATAAAAGAATATCTGGAAAATAATCCGAAGAAACCATTTATCTTATGTGAATATATGCATGATATGGGAAATTCTCTGGGAGGAATGGAATCTTATATCAGATTACTGGATCAGTATGAGGATTATCAGGGAGGCTTCATCTGGGATTATATCGATCAGGCACTGTTCGTGAAGGATGAAGTGACAGGACGTGATGTATTGCGTTATGGTGGTGACTTTGATGACAGGCCATCGGATTATGAATTTTCGGGAAATGGAATTTTATTTGCGGACAGAACGGAAAAGCCGGCAATGCAGGAGGTGAGACATTACTATGGATTACGCAGATAGAGGAAAATTAGGAATTGTGTATGGAGATGTAACACTTGGAGTACACGGAGAAGACTTTCATCTGATCTTTTCTTATCAGACAGGCGGTCTGGAATCCATGGTAAAGCATGGAAAGGAATGGCTGTATCGCACACCGAAGCCGACATTCTGGAGAGCAACCACAGACAATGATCGTGGAAATGGATTCCCGTTTAGAGCCGGTATGTGGATGACTGCCGATATGTTCCAGAAATGTGTGGATATCCAGGTACGGATAGACGGAACCAAGATAGAAAAACCGAGCGCACCGGTAAATAATAAATATTCGGATAAAGAAACTGCGGAACGTGTGGAAGTTATATTTACATATGAGACATTAACTGTTCCGTCAACACAGGTAAAGGTATCGTATCTGGTATTTGCTGATGGAAATGTCAGAGTAAGAGCGCACTATTACGGGAAAGAGGGAATGCCGGAGCTCCCTGCATTCGGTATGCGCTTTGTCATGCCGACAAAGGCAGACGGATTCGTTTATGAAGGATTATCGGGTGAGACATATCCGGATAGAAAAGCCGGGGGTATTCACGGAATTTATGAAGTAGAGGGTCTTCCGGTTACACCGTATCTGGTTCCGCAGGAATGTGGCATGCATATGGATACCGAGTGGGTGACAGTGAAGAGAAGTACGGTTTTGGATAACCGGAATCGTCATATAGAACAAAGTGGACTTACATTCCGGGCGGGCAGTGAGATCAATCATTCCACGTTTGCATTTTCATGTCTTCCTTATACTGCAGAAGAGCTTGAGAATGCAACGCATCAGGAAGAGCTGCCGCCGGAAAGAAGAACGGTACTTTGTATCTATGGAGCGGTCCGTGGTGTAGGCGGAATCGACAGCTGGGGATCTGACGTGGAAGAGCAGTACCGGATTCCTGGAAATAAGGATATTGAAGTAGAATTTATAATGTAGATCTGCTTTTGCATAACCGGATACAGTTCTTTAGCCAGTCACACATCGCTTCCTCGCGGGCAATACCCCCGCTTAAGACGAGATAGTCAGTAAACAGCTCGTCATCTACAGGCGGAAGAACGGTAAACTTTTCCATATCTTCTTTCAGATAGTCCAGGCGGTCAAGATGCTGGCTTAGCTGATCCTGCAACAATTGTATACGGAATTCCGGGGAAGCAAGATGGGAAAAGAAAAGCTGTAAACGGAATTCATCTTTGGGAAGAGACGGCATCGGATAGAGCGTCTCTTCCCATTTTTTGAATGCTTCTTTTCCGGCATCTGTGATAGTGTATACTTTCTTTTCCAGTACGGTTCCTGTTATTTCTATATGATATTCGATCAGACCTTCTTTGGTCAGGGCTTTTAATTTCGGATAGATCTGACTGTGGCTGGCATTCCAGAATTCGAACAATGCTGAGTTGAACTCTTTGGTCAGTTCGTAGCCGGTCATGTCTTTTTTCATCAGTAATCCGAGGATTGCATATTTTAGTGTTTCCATGATACATCCTTTCTATAGTTAATCGGTTCTTTAGAATATGAGTCTCTTTGGTGAGTATAGCATAAATCTGGCGCTTGTTCCAACAGATATAAAAATATATTGATACAAACATGTCTGTATTGACATGTTTTAGGCGAAAGTGATAGGATAATAAGAGTTGTTATAAGAAAGGAGTATAGAAAATTGAGTAAAAAGAAACAAAATAATTACATCGTAAAGAGATATATCATCTTTTTGATTGGACTTTTTGTAAATTCACTTGGAGTTGCGCTGATCACGAAGGCGAATCTGGGAACTTCACCGATTTCATCTATCCCGTATGTACTGAGTCTGAATTATCCATTTACATTAGGGAACTTTACAATTTTCTTCAGTATTTTACTGATCGTGTTGCAATTGATCCTGCTTGGAAAGAATTTTAAAGTGGAACATCTGCTGCAGATTCCGGTATCACTGATCTTTGGATATTTTATCGATGCCTGTATGATTCTGTTAGGATTTGTGAATCCGCATTCTTATCCGGTAAAAGTGATCGATCTTCTGATCGGCTGTCTGATCCTGGGTGTCGGAGTATATATGGAAGTATTGGCAGATGTTGTTATGCTGCCGGGAGAGTCCTTTGTCCGTGCAGTAGTATTCCGCTGGAAGACAGAATTTGGTATAACAAAGATCTGCTTTGACGTAAGTATGGCAGTGATCGCGGCGGTTCTGTCATTCGTTCTGGCAGGAAGACTGGATGGAGTCAGAGAAGGTACGGTTGTTGCGGCACTTCTGGTTGGATTTATCGCAAGAACGATCGGACGTTATTTGAGTTTTATGCCGGAAAAGTTATTTGGTGTTGTGAACGAGACAGAGGAGGCTTCCGGTGCTGTGGACAATGAAGCTGTGACAACAGGTCATTTCTGTATTGCGATCGGACGCCAGTATGGAAGCGGTGGACGCGATCTGGGAGCAAAGCTTGCTGAGAAATTAAATTGTGACTTCTATGACAAAGAAATCATCCAGCTTGCGGCAGGTTCGACCGGATATACACCGGAATACATATCAAAAAGAGAGGAAAATATGACGAACAGTTTCTTATATGATCTGGTTCATGAAATGTATGCATATTCCGATGAATATGAGCCGCCGAAGGATAAGATCTTTGAGGCAGAAGCAGAGGTCATCAGGTCTGCAGCTAAGAAAGGAAACTGTGTCATCGTTGGAAGATGTGCAGATGCAATCTTAAAAGATGATCCGGATTGTATCGGCATATTCTTAAGTGCGCCGCTTAAGACGAGAATTCAGACGGTAATGAAAAGATATGGTCTGGATGAAAAAGCGGCAAAACGCAGGATTGAACAGACTGACAGAAGACGTGCAGACAATTATAGATACTATACGAGAAGAATATGGGGGATGTCCGGTAATTATCAGATGTGTATCGATACTTCGCTTGGTGAAGACTATGTGCTCAATACCGTACTGAATCTGGTGAAGAATGTAAATCGCCATGTATCCGAAAGCAGAGCAGAATAAGAATTATCTCCTGAAAGCTTGACATGAATATATGGATGCGATAGATTAATTTATGGATTTGAGAGTATGAAGGAGAGAAACATATGAATTTACATGAATTCCTTATTGTGTGTCCACTGGTATTTCTTGCCGGATTTGTCGATGCGATTGCCGGAGGTGGCGGATTGATCTCATTACCGGCATATATGTTCGCAGGGATTCCGGTACACCATGCGATTGCGACAAATAAATTATCATCAGCGACTGGAACAGCAGTGTCGACATGGCACTTGGTGAAGAGCAAATGTGTTGACATATTTTTAGTCCCGGGTACGGTAGCCTGTGCATTTGTGGGTTCAATTGCGGGGGCGAACCTGGCGCTGATCATCAGTGACAAAGTACTTAAGACGGTACTGGTATTTGTGCTTCCTGTTGTTGCATTCTGTGTATTGCGGGACAAGGATCTGAAACCGGTGATACCGGAAGGATTTACCAGAAAAAAACAGTATCTGATCATGGCAGCATGTTCTTTTGTGATCGGCATCTATGATGGATTCTACGGACCGGGAACCGGAACATTTTTACTGCTTGCATTTACCAAATTAGGAAAGCTTGATATGGAGAAGGCAACCGGTAATGTGAAGGTCGTCAATCTGACATCGAATATATCGGCATTGATCACATTTATTCTTGCAGGAAAGATTCTTTGGGTGCTGGGACTTTCGGCGTCGGTATTCAGCATTGCCGGACATTATCTTGGCGCACATATGGTTGTGAAGAACGGCGTAAAGATCATTAAGCCGATCATCCTGCTGGTGTTGGCGTTATTGCTGATCAAGATTGTCCTGGGAATATAAAAATGAATGAAATCCTTAAAGTGGAGTGATATGAAAAATCTTTTGCTTTAGGGATTTTTTTATTGTTATATGTTTGAAAGGAACTGTCAGTTTTTTGAGATTCTGTATATGAAGATAATTGTGCCAAGTTCCTGAAAATAGAGTATAATAAAAGAAAATGTATAACGAATGCAAGGAGGATTCTATCATGACAGAAGACACAAGAAAATTCGTAGAAGAGAAGACAAAGGAAATATTAAATGCAGGTTCATGCTGTCCGGAATTAAAAGAGATGGCAGAAAAATGGCTGGCAGCAGAAGGAACTACAGATGAAAAGGCCGTGACAGAAGCATATCTTCAGGAATTATCTGAGGATGTACTGCCAATTGATGCACTGATCAGCTTTGCTTCATCTGAAAAAGGAGCAGAGGTATTCGGAGCAGAACAGGCAAAATCTATGGCAGAAGCCGGAAAGGCATCTAAAGCGAACGGCGGTAAATATTGTATCTGCCCGGCGTGCAGTGCAGGCGGAGCAATCCTGGATAAGAAAAATGAAATACTTTAAATTGTCATGTATTTGAAAGAAGCTGTCGGCGGCAGGGTATGTGTTTGGAAAGAAGCTTTTGAGTTGGGAGGGAGAATTTTTTAATTTTCCCTCCCAAATTTAGTGTATTGCAGTAAAAGAGTTCACAGTGTATAATGTACCCATGATTTTTAGAAATGAGGTACAACATGGAAAATCCAAATAGAAACTTTAAATCCCAGACCTGTGAAGATTTCATAGAAGTCCTTGCAAGTAAAGCAGCTGTTCCGGGCGGCGGCGGGGCATCAGCGTTAGCCGGAGCCATCGGGATCGCACTTGGTAATATGGTCGGAAGTCTGACTGTAGGAAAGAAGACCTATGCAGATGTAGAAGAAGAGATCATCGAATGCAAAAAACAGGCAGATGAGATTGCAAAAGAATTTTTAGAACTGATGGATAAGGATGCGGAAGCATTCGAGCCGCTCAGTAAGGCATATGGACTTCCGAAGTCTACGCCGGAAGAGCTTGCCAAAAAGGAAGAGATTATGGAAGAGGCGCTGAATACGGCATGTAGTGTTCCGATTGAGATTATGAAGACCTGTGCCAGAGGCATTGATCTGGTAGAAGTATTCGCTGCAAAAGGAAGCCGGATTGCATTAAGTGATGCGGGAGTCGGAGCAACACTTTTAAAATCCGCAATGCAGGGGGCTTCACTGAATGTATATATTAATACAAAATCAATGAAAGACAGAAGAAAAGCAGAAGAGCTCAATCATCTGGCAGATTCCCTGCGGGAAGAATACGAAGCAAAAGCAGACCGGATATTTGCGGAAGTAAACAGCCGTATCCGGTAAAATCCAGTGAGATAAAGGCGGATAAACCGGAAATGTCCGGAGAAAATACAAAATAAAAGGAAAGCAGCAGGAAAAATGGCAAAATTACTATTAGGAAAAGAAGTAAATGCTTCTATCAATGAAGAAATCAAAGCAAAAGTAGAAACTTTAAAAGCACAGAATATCACACCGACACTTGGAATTATCCGTATCGGTGAAAGAGAAGATGACATCGCATACGAAAGAGGCGCAACAAAACGCTGTGAGACACTGGGAGTAGCATATGAGAAATTCCTTCTTCCTGCAGATGCAGAAGAAGAAGAGGTATTAAAGACGATCGACCAGGTAAATAAAAGTGAAAAAATCCACGGAGTTCTGTTATTCAGACCGCTTCCGAAGCATCTGAATGAAGACAAGATCGTGAATGCACTGGCCGTAGAAAAGGATGTAGACGGAATTACCGATCTTTCTATGGCAGGTGTGTTCATGGGAAAAGATATGGGATATGCACCGTGTACGCCGAGTGCCTGCATGAAGGTACTGGATCATTATGGAATTGACTGTACCGGTAAGAAAGTGGTAGTTATCGGAAGAAGTCTTGTAGTCGGAAAACCTGCAGCGATGATGCTGATCAAGAAGAATGCGACCGTAACCGTCTGCCATACCAGGACGGTGGACATGACATCTGTAGTAAAGGAAGCAGATATCGTAGTTGTAGCGGCCGGAAAAGCAGGAGTGATCGATGGAAGCTATCTGCGAGAAGGACAGATCGTGATTGATGTAGGAATCAATGTGAATGAAGAAGGAAAGCTCTGCGGAGATGTGAATTTTGAAGAAGCAGAGAAGATTGTGGAGGCAATCACACCGGTCCCAAGAGGCGTCGGCGGAGTGACGACTTCAATTTTGCTGGAACATGTGGTAGATGCCGCGATTGCACAGAACAGGTAAAGAGAAGCCGGGGATTATATCGCTGGTCTGAAAAATGACAATAAAAGGATGGTAACCTTTATGTGTAGCCGGAAAGTTATGGCAGAAGCCTTGATTTTCCGGCTTTTATTCCAGTCTGGGTAGCCAGCTTAGTGAATTAAGTAGAAAAAAATTACCAGATCCCCATTACATGCTGCATTCCAAGGCTCACAATTGTAATTCCAACCCAACAGCAGGCACCCAGCAGAAGTGGTTTTCCTCCGGATTTAATAAGCTTCACAACATTACTGTTAAGCCCGATTGCGGCCATAGCCATAATGATAAAGAACTTCGATAATTCTTTTAACGGAGCAAATACGTCAGCGCTGACACCCATACTCATACATACTGTTGTGATGATAGCTGCAATGATGAAGTATAAGATGAACATAGGAAATGCTCTCTTCAGGCTGAATTTGTTTGCGGAAGAATCAGCAGTTCCGGCTTTTGAGGCAGATCTTGCACGGATCAGGGATAATACCAGTGTGATCGGAATAATTGCCAGTGTACGTGTAAGCTTTACCGTAACAGCAGTATTCAGTGTCTCGCTTCCAAGGTTCCACATACTGTCCCAGGTAGAGGCGGCAGCCGTTACGGAAGAGGTATCATTGATCGCAGTTCCTGCGAATAATCCGAAAGATCCACCGCCTGTTGTGTCAAAACCAAGTGCGCTTCCAAGTACCGGGAAAAGTACGGCTGCAATGACGTTGAAGAAGAAGATAACGGAAATTGCCTGTGCAACTTCGGTATCATCTGCATCAATGACCGGTGCGGTGGCAGCGATCGCAGATCCTCCGCAGATGGAAGAACCGACACCAACCAGGATGGAAGTGTTAGAAGGTACTTTGATAATTTTACGGAGCAGCCATGCGATGATCAGGGAAGTACTGATGGTACATACGATGATCGGGAGTGACTGTTTTCCGGTCTGTAAGATGACGCCAAGGTTCATTCCGAATCCAAGCAGGACAACTGCTGTCTGCAGAATAATCTTAGAAGTCCATTTGATTCCTGATTCGGCTTTTCCTTTGTTCGTCCACACTAAAGTGATCAGCATTCCGGCAAGGATTGCGATGACAGGGCCGCCAACAACTGGGAATGTCTTTCCAAGAAGCCAGGAAGGTACGGCAATCACAAAACAAACCAGTATACCGTTTAGGTTTTTTTTCAAAAAATTCATGTTTTTTCCTCTTTCTCATTTTTTTGTTAGTTCATACAGGTTTCCAATTAGAGATTATAACACTGGTAAACGATAATAAAAAATTATATAATATTATTGAACGATAATAAAAAATTATTGACAGATATGAAAGAGAATTAATAAAAATCATTTGTGAAAATCAAATTGACAATGAAGGGAAGAAAATTATGCTGGATTTTAGAACAGATACATTTCTTACGGTATGTGAGACGATGAACTTTACAGAGGCAGCAAAAAGATTACATATTACACAGCCGGCAGTTTCGCAACATATTCGTTTCCTTGAAAAGGAATATAATACCAGATTGTTTTCTTATTGTAATAAACAACTGTATCTGACGCCTGCAGGGGAGATACTCAGAAAACGTCTGATGACAATGAAAAATGATCAGCTGGCAATTATGAATGAGATAAGAAATGAATCCCATAAGATGGAATCTCTTTCTATAGGGGTTACAATGACGATCGGAGAATATGCAATTGTAGATAAAATAGCAGATTTTATGATCGGTCATCCGGAGATGAATCTACACATACATTATGGAAATACAACACAGCTATTAACATTGTTGGATGAAGGAATTATTAATCTGGCACTTGTAGAGGGTAATTATCCGAAGGAAAATTATGAACATAAAAATTACAGTACCGAAGAATATATAGCAGTTTGTGCCAGAGATCACATATTTGAAGTAAAATCGCCGGAAACGATGCAGGAACTGGTGAAGGAGCGCCTGCTTGTACGTGAACCGGGATCCGGGACAAGGAATATTTTAGAAGAGTTACTTCTTGCAAGGGGAATGGGGATAAAAGATTTTCTTCACTATACAGAAGTGGAAAATATGCATACAATTATCGGGCTTTTAAAAAGAGATTGTGGAATTTCATTTATGTACAAAATTGCGGTAGCGGATGAACTTAAGAACGGAACATTGAAAGAAATCAGGCTTTCAGATTTTAAAATGCAGCATGATTTTGATTTTATCTGGGAAAAGGGCAGTATTTATACAGAAAAATATATTGGAATATGTGAGGAACTTCTGAAAAAGTACTGATATTGGCAGGGGAAGGCATTCTATTACATTATTATCTGTGCTGCACCGGAGAAAAGTGTTACGGAGATGATGAAGTCATCCTTACAGGAATAATTCATATGCATAAATGCCAGAGCATTACCGTTTACAGAAATGCTGATTTCTGTTAATCTGAAAGCAGAAATCAGGAGGGATAAGAAGTATATGATGACAAGAGAGGAAGCATTAGCATACGGAATGTCATTTTATAATGTATATGAAGAAAAGCCATTTCGTGATCCGAACTGGCAGCTGGTGCGGATTAAAGGAAGTAAAAAAACATTTCTGTGGATATATGAACGGGAAGGCTATATCAATCTGAATGTCAAAGTGAATCCGGAGTGGAGAGACTTCTGGCGCTCGGCGTATGAGTCAGTGACGGCCGGATATCATCTGAATAAAGAACACTGGAATACGCTCATTCTGGATGGGACCATTCCGGAAGAAGAGATCAAAAGAATGATCGCAGAAAGCTATGATCTGGTTACGGACAGTCCGACAAAGAGAATCTATGAAGCAGTGAAGCGTATTCCGAAAGGACATGTGGCAACTTATGGGAAGATCGCAGAGATGGCGGGAGACCACAGAATGGCAAGAGCCGTGGGCAATGCACTGCATAAGAATCCGGATCCGGAACATATTCCATGCTTCCGTGTAGTTAATGCAAAAGGAGAACTGGCCGGAGCATTTGCATTTGGAGGCCAGAATGTGCAGGCAGAACTTCTTCGGGCGGATGGAGTCGAAGTGATAAACGGAAGGGTAGATCTGGAAAAATACGGAATATAATTGACAATGCATTTCCAGAGAGGGCAAAAGGTGCTCAGGATGAGGCCTTTCTGCATGGTTATACCGTATTATTTGGAAGTACTGATAATAACTATATACAGGAAGAAAAGTTTTTGGATGCATTAAAAGCAAAGATGGTGGACGGTATTATATACGTCAGTTTCAATCCTGAAACAAGTGAAAAACTTCTGGAAAACATAACGGTTCCGGTGGTTTTTATGGACAGAAAGATAAAGAAAAGGGAGAATATGGGAAGTGTTCTGATCGATAAATTTTCTGCAATGAAGGATGTAGCGGCATATATTGCCGGAAAAGGCTGCAGACAGCCGGCGTATATTACAGCAGATATCTCGATATCGCCAAGCAAAGAACTTGGGAAAAAATTCCGGAAGACATTAAGATCATGGGATTTGATGATATTTACATTTCGAAATATCTGAATCCGAAACTTACTGCGGTCAGACAGGATGCGTATGAGATGGGAAGACAGGCAGCTGGAATGCTGATCAGATATATAGATCAGGGAATGCCGCTTACAGACAGGATCCTTCCATATGAGATTATGGAGCGTGGAACTCTGTATAATATGAAAACGTTTAACCAATTTACTTAAAGGAGGATATACACATGAAATATCGTAACGTAGGAAAAGCAGGAATCAAAGTCAGTGAGATTGCACTTGGAAGCTGGATGACAGATCTGAAAGAAAGTTCCGAGGAAGATGTGGCAAAAGAAGTTGTAAAACTTGCCTATGAGAATGGAATTAATTTCTTCGACTGTGCAGATGCATATTCAGGAGGAGCAGCTGAAAGGTTCTTCGGAGAAGTGTTAAAAGAATTCCCGAGAAAAGATCTGGTGATCTCAAGCAAGGTCTATTTCCCGACAGGAGATGGCGTGAATGATAGAGGACTTTCCAGAAAGCACATTATGGAAAACTGTGAGCAGTCTCTGAAAAATATGAACTTAGATTATCTGGATCTGTATTATTGCCATCGCTATGATGAGAACACAGATCTGGAAGAGACACTTCGTGCGATGAGTGATCTGGTTGCTCAGGGAAAGGTGCTGTATTACGGTGTAAGTGAAGAATGGGGAAGTGCAAGAATTGAAGAAGCACAGAAGATCATTGATAAGCGTGGTTTATATCCAATCACAGTGATCCAGCCACAGTACAATATGGTAGACCGCTATATTGAGCATGAGATCATGGGAACTTGCAGAAAATACGGAATCGGTATCACTTCATTTTCACCGTTGTCGCAGGGACTTCTGACCGGTAAATATAAAAAAGGACAGCCATATCCGGAAGGATCCCGTGCAACACATCAGGCAGACAAACAGATCAATAATCTGCTGACGGATGAAAATCTTGCAATTGTGGATGAACTTTCCAAAGTGGCAGATGATCTGGGAACAAATGTAGCAATCCTGTCACTGGCATGGATTCTGAAACACCCGGAGATTAGCTGCGTGATCGCAGGGGCAAGCAAGCCGTCGCAGCTTGTGAATAACCTCAAAGCTGTTGATCTGGAGATTCCGGATGATGCGATGGAACGGATTGAGAAGATTCTTGGATTCCAGAGATTTGAACGCCATGTAGGATAATACTGATATAAATGCATAGAGGCGGGGAAAAGTTATTTTCCCCGCCTTTAATCGCCATGCAAATGTGTAACAATGAAATAAGTTCTTGACAAATTTTGAAATCTGCATATAATTATCAATGGTAATTAACAGAGGTAATTATTTGAATTACTGTTTATTAACAGAATTTTATGAATGCATTGCAATATCAAGAGAATGGTAAGCAGTAATTGTATGATGATTATATAAGGAGGACAAAATATGACAAGTGAAATCATAAAAAGGATGTTCGACGCATGCTATCAGGCAAAACGGACCCGGGATATGCTCCCGCCGCTGCCAGAAGGTGTCAGAGCATCCTTTATTCAGTATCTGGATGTGATTCAGTCATTGGAAAGAAAGGGCATACAGGTAAAAGTATCGGATCTCAGCGATGCAATGGAGCTTCCAAGACCGGGTGTTACAAGAACGGTCAAAGAAATGGAAGAAAAAGGATATCTTCAGAAGATTGCTTCCGAAGAGGATGGACGTGTCACATACATTACTGCTACGAAAAAAGGCTCAGAATTGTCACAGAAATATGACGAACAATATTTTGACAGCCTGCTTCCATATATGGAAGAAATACCGGACGAAGATGCAGAATGCATGATACAGACGATCGAAAAATTCTATCAGATTATGTGTGAAAGGAGGAAACACTACGATGAACGATAAGGCAGATTTTACACAGGGAAGCATTCTTAAGAAACTGATTGCATTTATGATGCCGGTGCTGGGAGCACTGATTCTTCAGGCGGCATATGGAGCAGTGGATCTTCTGGTGGTCGGAAGATTTGGTTCGACATCAGGACTTTCGGCAGTGTCCACAGGAAGCCAGGTATTGAATCTTGTCACTTTCGTAGTGATTCAGTTTGCGATGGGAATCACGGTTTTGATCGCAAGGTATCTGGGCGAAAAGAGACCGGATCAGATAGGTTCGGTTATTGGCGGCTCGGCAGTTGTATTTACTATGATTGCAGCCTGCTTATTTATCGTTATGGTAGGATTTGCACATCCGATCTCAGTACTGATGCAGGCTCCAAAAGAAGCAGTTAATCTGACATCAGTATATGTGCGTATCTGCGGAGGCGGTATCTTCTTTATCGTCGCATACAACCTTTTATCCGCAATTTTCCGTGGATTGGGAGATAGTAAATCTCCGTTACTATTTGTATTTGTTGCATGTATCGTGAACGTGATCGGAGATCTGGTACTGGTGGCAGGACTTCACATGGATGCAGCAGGTGCGGCGATCGCAACGGTTACAGCACAGGCACTCAGCGTGGTATTTGCCGTAATCCTTCTGATCAAAAAGAAACTTCCATTTAAGATTACCAGAAAAGATTTCAGCCTGAACAGCCAGTGTAAGAAATTCCTGAAGATTGGGCTGCCGCTTGCACTGCAGGAGTTTTTGACACAGATGTCCTTCCTGGCACTTTGTGCATTCGTAAACCGGCTTGGTCTGGAAGCTTCTTCAGGTTACGGTGTTGCATGCAAGATCGTCAACTTTGCGATGCTGGTACCAAGTGCGCTGATGCAGTCGATGGCATCTTTCGTATCCCAGAACATTGGAGCAGGAAAGACGAAACGTGCGAAGAAATCCATGTTCACCGGAATCGGTGTCGGCCTGGTTGTGGGATGTATGGTATTTTTACTGGTGATGTTAAAAGGCGATATGCTTGCAGGATTCTTTACGACAGATGCAGCCGTTATCCAGAAAGGCTATGCATATCTGAAAGGATTTGCACTGGAGACAATCGTGACAGCGATCCTGTTCAGTATGGTCGGATACTTCAATGGTAATAATAAGACGGTCTGGGTAATGACACAGGGATTGATCCAGACCTTGCTGGTACGTCTTCCATTTGCATATGTCATGAGTATCCAACCGGATGCGAGCCTTACGAAGATTGGTCTTGCGGCGCCGGTATCGACGATGGTGGGAATTGTGCTGAATGTTGGATTTTATATTTATCTTGGAAAGCAGGAGAAGAAAATAAGTAAAAAATAAAAATATTATTGTGATTATGATAAAATTAAGAAACAAATTTCTGAAATTGAGACAATTGTAAATAGTGGGAATCCTGTGTATTTAACGAAGAATGGTTATGGTTCTATGGTAGTTTTAAGTTTAGAAGAGTATGCAAGTCTTACTGACAATGTAGAAATGAAACTTGATGAAGCAGACAGGCAGGCGGCAGCAACTGAGGAAAGACTTTCTCATGAAAGTGTATTTAAGAATGTAAGGAGCGTAATACATGGAAAATAAATCGTATCAACTTCGTTATCTTCCGATGTTTGAGACGGATGTGAGTTCAAAGGTTTTACAATAATTTTTCGGGGAAAATACCAGAAAAAATTTATTTGACTTTTGGAAAAACAGGAAATATAATAGTCACAAACGAGTAGCGAGTAAGCGTAAATCCAGTTTACCTGCTGCTCGTTTTTTATTTGTTAAAACATAATATTTGTCATGAAAAAGTGTGTAGCCTGTCAGCGTAAGTCCAACTTATACGACAGAGCTGCATTTTTTTGTGCAGAAAATGGAGGAATGAAAACAAAATGGAAGAAAGTAACAAGATGAAAGACATGCCGGTAAATAAGCTGATGATCCAGATGGGAATCCCCATGATTTTATCTATGGCATTACAGGCGGTTTATAACATTGTAGACAGTGCGTTTGTGGGAAATATGAAAACGGGCAGTGAAGCGGCACTAAATGCACTGACTTTAGTATTTCCGGTGCAGATGCTGATGGTTGCAGTGGGAATCGGAACCGGTGTAGGAACTAATGCACTTCTTGCAAGAACACTGGGACAGGGAAACAGTAAGAAAGCAGCAAAGGTAGCAGGAAACAGTCTGTTCCTTGGTGTGATTATTTATGTGGTATGTCTGTTATTTGGAATTTTTGGAGTGAAAGCTTATATTTTATCTCAGACCACAGATGCAGAAGTACTTGAAATGGGAGTCAGTTATCTGAGGATATGCTGTGTGATTTCTTTTGGAATCATTTTCTTTTCACTATTTGAAAAATTACTCCAGGCGACAGGACGATCTCTTTATTCCACAATCGGACAGGTAGTCGGAGCTGTTGTAAATATCATTCTTGATCCAATTATGATCTATGGTATCGGTCCGGTTCCGGAAATGGGAGTAAAAGGTGCAGCCCTGGCAACAGTTATAGCCCAGGGAGTATCAACCTGTTTTGTTATACATTATCTTATAAAACCGACAAGTCAATTAAAGCTCCGATTAAAAAATATTCGTTTTGAAAGAAAACTTCTTTTGCCATGTATTTTACTTGGTACTTCACCGGCATTGATGCAGCTTACAGAAAATATGGTGGCAATTAGCTTTAATACATCTCTGCAAAAGTATGGTGGAGATATAGCGGTGGCATCTATGAGTATTTTAACGAGCATCATGCAGTTTGTTATGTTGCTTTTGCCAGGTCTGGTACAGGGAGCACAGCCATTGCTGAGTTATAATCTTGGAGCAAAAAATATCTCAAGGGTAAAGAAAACATTCCGATTATTACTCATATGCTGTTTAAGTGGCTCATTTCTTATTTGGCTTGTTTGTATGCTGATACCGCAAAATGTAGCTTCTATTTTTACGGACGATGTGCCTCTGATTACTTATACAGGAAAAAGTATGCGGATTTATCTTGCAATGCTTCTTATATATGGAATACAAGTCGCATGTCAGTATAGCTTTGTTGCATTGGATCAGGCGAAAAAGGCAATCTTTCTTACAATATGGCGTAAAATTATTTTACTGATACCATTGATTTTTATTTTACCGCGAATTTTATCCGGTTCAGCAATGGAAGTTTTCTTAGCTGAACCAATTGCAGATACGATTGCGATTTGTACTACAGCACCGATGTTTTATTATTATTATCGGAAATTAAAATAGAAAAGAATAGAGAAGTTTACTAATAAATTTAATAGTAACTTCAAAAATAATCATCTTCAAGCTATAATGAAAGTAAATTAACAGTTTGAAGGTGATTTTTATATGGCAAAATATAAGAAAAAATTAGAAGAAGATATACGATGTCCCCTTGAATACGGACTGGCGATATTTGGAGGCAAATGGAAGTCGAGAATTATGTGTACTGGCGGTCAATGAAAAATTACGTTATAGTCAGCTTCGTAAAGAAATGTATAATATTACGAATGCAGTATTAGTAGCAACTTTAAAAGATCTGGTCGAAGATGGAATTGCAGAAAGAAAATCATACAACAGTACTAACCGTATGGGATGGTGACAGGCTAGTTGGACTTACAAGGGTACTCGATGATACAGAAATGCTGGCACAGATTCATTATGTGCTTGTTCACCCGGAGTAAATGGCTTCTGTGCTGTGGCTGGAGAGGGTGAATTAAACAGGAGGAGGGGATTGGGGGGGGACAGAAGCTGATGTCTTCTGCTTACTCGAA
>OHWM01000185.1_pt1 | contig 35495 bp, 38 predicted proteins | sample 1579731 | NCBI WGS metagenome assembly OHWM01 (sample SAMEA3882510, study PRJEB24775) | human gut metagenome | biome: human-associated habitat; feature: intestine environment; material: feces | place: Netherlands | collected 2009/2010
CTGCCGCACCTCGCTCGCCGTATCGGCACTTAGAATTATGCGGTATTGCCCTTGCAATTTTAAAGGAGATGCCCCATGGCCAAGACCTGTGTTAATTTTAGTAAAAAGTGCGGCGGCTGCCCGCTGCTGGCACTGCCCTATCCGCGCCAGACCGCCGAAAAGCAGCAGCGCCTGCAAAAGCTGCTGGGCGGTTTTGCTCCGGTGGCCCCGTTGCGCACCATGGCCGAGCCGTGGCATTACCGCAATAAAGCCATCGCCAGCTTTGCCACCCAGCAGGGCAAGCTGGTCTGCGGTTTGTACGCCGAGGGAACCCATAAGGTGCTGCCCTCTGCCGACTGCCTGCTGCAAAACGAGGTGCTGAACCGAACGCTGGCCGCCGTACAGAACGCCGCCCGCGCCTGCCGCTACACGGCTTTTGACGAGGACAAGCGCACCGGCCTGCTGCGCCACGTGGTGCTGCGCTGCTCCCGCAAGGGGCAGGTGCTGGTCACACTGGTCACGCCGAGGCCGGAGCTGCCCGGCAGCCGTAATTTCTGCGCGGCTCTGCGCAAAAAAGCGCCGTGGGTCGTCAGTATTGTGCAAAATATCAACCCCACTTTAAGCAGCGCTGTGCTGGGCAACCGGGAGAAAACACTCTACGGCCCCGGCTTTGTGCTGGACACGCTGTGCGGGCTGCAGTTTGCCATTTCCTCCCGCAGTTTTTACCAGGTCAACCCCCGGCAGACCGAGGTGCTGTACCGCGCCGCGCTGGACGCCGCCAAGCTGACCGGCAAGGAGACCGTGGTGGATGCCTATTGCGGCATCGGCACCATCGGCCTGTGCGCCGCGCCCCACGCAGGGCAGGTCATCGGCGTGGAGCGCAACCCCGCCGCCGTGAAAGATGCCGCCGCCAACGCCCGGCATAATAAACTGTCCAACGCCAAATTTGTATGCGCCGACGCTACCGAGTGGATGGCCGCCGCCGCAGACGAGGGCCTGCATCCGGACGTGGTCTTCCTGGACCCGCCCCGCGCCGGCAGCACGCCCGAGTGCATCACCGCCGTGGCCAAAATGGCCCCCCGCCGGGTAGTCTACGTCAGCTGCAACCCCGAGACCTTGGCGCGGGATGTAGCGATTTTTGCCCGCCATGGGTATAAGGCAAAGGGCTTCACCCCGGTGGACCTCTTCCCCCAGACCTGTCATGTGGAGACGGTATGTCTCTTAGTTCTGAGAAACCCGGTGACACATATCAACATTGATGTGGATGTGGAAGAAATGGTGCAGGATAAAAGAGGACTGGCAACCTATGAGCAAATCAAGGATTATGTTTTGGAACGCAGCGGCTTGAAGGTCAGTAGTCTTTATATCGCACAGGTAAAGCAGAAACACGGCATTATTGAGCGAGAGAATTACAACAAGCCCAAGTCCGAGAATGCTAAACAGCCGCAATGCCCGCCGGATAAGGAAAGAGCCATTACGGAAGCACTGAAGCATTTTGGAATGCTCTAAAAAAGGAGGTGCTTCATGTATAACCCACAACTTGAGACTTTTCTCCGTGTGGCGGATGCAGGCAGCTTCAACAAAGCCGCCGAAGAAAGCTACATCACGCCCACGGCTGTCATCAAGCAAATCAATCTTTTAGAGGAATCCCTCGGCGTGAAGCTTTTCGACCGCAGTCACCGTGGGCTGACATTGACAAAAGCTGGACGCTCCATGTATCAGGATGCCAAATATATCATTCGATATTGCCGGGACTCCGTGACACGGGCAAAAAACGCCATGCAAGAGGATGAGAATATCATCCGCATCGGTTCCTCGCCCATGACTCCGGCACAACTCCTGATGGAACTCTGGTCCAGAGTTCAAACTCTGCACCCGGACATCAAATTTCAGATTGTCCCCTTTGAAAACACCCCGGAAAATGCGAGAGAGATCCTTGCAAATCTCGGAAAGAACATTGATGTAGTAGGCGGCATTTTTGATGAGACCATGCTGAACCTGCGTGGTTGTGCTGGACTGGAATTGGTCAGAGGCCCGTTCCACTGTGCTGTTTCCATTCACCATCGACTGGCAGCAAAGGACAAATTACAGATCACAGATCTTTATGGCGAAAATCTCATGCTGATGCACCGGGGCTGGAGCCATTATGTGGATCAGCTCCGGGATGACCTCTGGCAGCACCATCCGCAGATCCATATCGTAGATTTCGACTTTTACAACATGGATGTGTTCAACCGCTGTGAGAACACCAATGACGTTTTGCTGGCTATTCCCGGTTGGGCAACTGTCCATCCGCTTTTGAAGGTAATCCCAGTGGAATGGAATTACAGCATTCCCTATGGCATTCTCCATTCCCCGGAGCCGACACCGACGGTACAGCGCTTTTTGGATGCAGCCAAAATCATAAGCAAAGAGCTGTACAGCTGATTATAACCCAAAGGTATATACTGATGAACGAAGCGAGACTTCTGCGGAAGTCTCGCTTTTTTTATAATGATGACAGAAAACAAAAGGTGGTCGAACCTATGAAACCAGTCTCATACATGGCAATGGTTCTATGCGCCATGCTGCTCTTGACCGGATGCAGCTCCGACGCGGTAGACAAGGAAGTGAACGAATCCGTGCAAAACAAAGCCGAACCCTTTACCCGCAATACAAAAATCGAAGAGGTTATCAATGCTCCGTCCTTTGACGGTTTCGGGCGGCTGCTGTTTCCAATGGACGAGTATTATTACAGCGGCGACACGCTGGAAGAACTTCAACTGACCTACTACAGCCATATCGATCCGGACGAAACGGTGGAGATCGTGAACACCCTGCGAGATCGGGCAGCGGACGGCCACCCCATCTTCTATGACATCTACACCGACGAGGAAAAGGCCGCTGACCCTGCCAAGGCGGATACCGGACTGTTCTTCTTCAAGGGCACGCCCGGAAAGAAGTTTGCCATCTGCAATGCGGGCGGTGCGTTCGCCTACGTGGGTGCCATGCAGGACAGCTTCCCTCATGCACTGGAGCTTTCCAAGAAAGGCTATAATGCCTTCGCTCTTATTTACCGACCCGGCGCACAGACCGCCTGCGAGGACTTGGCAAGAGCTATCCGCTTCATCTTTGACCATGCGGACGAACTGGAAGTGGACACCGATTGCTACTCCCTATGGGGCGGCTCGGCGGGAGCGCGAATGGCGGCGTGGCTTGGGTCCTACGGTGCAGAAGCCTTTGGTGGCGGCAATCTGCCCCGTCCCGGTGCGGTCATCATGCAGTACACGGGACTGAGCGAGTATTCCGAAAGTGATCCGCCCACCTATGCCTGTGTCGGTGACAAGGACGGCATCGCCAACTGGTGGGTCATGCAGGCGCGACTTGAAGCCATGCAGCAGGCCGGGATCGACACGGAGTTTCATGTGTATTCCGGTCTGGGTCACGGTTTCGGTCTGGGCACCGGCACAAGCGCCGAGGGTTGGATCAACGATGCCGTTACCTTTTGGGAAAAGCAGATGAAGAAATAACATTCGGAAAGGATGCGTTTTTATGAACAACTTTATTTTTGAGAACAAGACCAAGGTGTATTTCGGTAAGGGCGGTGTGAAAGAGTATCTCGGCAGCCTGCTGAAAAACTACGGGGACACCGTCATGCTGGCGTATGGCGGCGGCTCCATCAAGCGCAATGGCGTATATGATGAGGTCATGGGCATCCTGAACGCCGCGGGCAAGCGTGTGGTGGAGTTCGACCGCATCATGCCGAACCCCACCTATGCCAAGGTGCAGGAGGGCGTAAAGCTGGCGCGGGAAAATCATGTGGACCTTATTCTTGCGGTAGGCGGCGGCAGCGTGTCCGACTGCTGCAAGGTCATCTCCGCGCAGGCCAAACTGGACGAGGACATTTGGGAACTGGAGAACACCAAGCACACATTCCCAACGGAGTTTATCCCCCTCGGCACCATCGTCACCGTGTTCGGTACCGGCAGCGAGATGAATAACGGTGCCGTCATCACCCACGAGGAAAAGAAAATCAAGGGTGCACTCTGGGGCGCACAGGCGGATTTTGCGTTCCTCGACCCCAGCTATACCCTGTCCGTTCCCATGAAGCAGGTCATCTCCGGTGCCTTTGATACCCTGAGTCACGCCATGGAAACCTACTTCGGCAAGCCGGATGAAAACAATCTTTCCGATGACATCAGCGAAGCCGTCATGCGCAGTGTCATCCGCAACATCCGTGTTCTGCTGACCGACCCTGAAAATTACGACGCCAGAAGCGAACTGGCGTGGGCGTCCGCCATGGCGGAAAACGGCATTTTGAAGATCGGCAAAGTAACTGACTTCCAGTGCCACATGATCGAGCACCAGCTGGGCGCTTATACCAACTGCAACCACGGCGCGGGTCTGGCGGTGATTCACCCCATCCTGTACCGCCACATTTACAAGTCCGGCGCAGCGCGGTTTGCACGGTTTGCACAGAATGTGTGGGGCATCGCACCCAAGAGCAGCGACGAGGAAACCGCTCTTGCCGGTATCGACGCACTGGCTGCGTTCATCAAGGAAATTGGCCTGCCCACCACCTTTGCAGAGCTGGGCATTCCTGCCGACACCAACTTCCGTGCCATCGCTGATTCTACCAACGTCACCGCTGGCTGCTGCAAAAAGCTGAGCCATGATGAAATATATGGCATTCTTTGCGAATGCAAATAATTTGAAAGGATGATTTTGACATGAAAAAACTGACCGTAATTTTGCTGAGCGCTGTGCTTGCACTTAGCCTTGCCGCATGCAGCTCTACAAACCAGCCTATTTCTTCCATCACGCAGCCCGAAACCTCTGCGCCGACCGAACAGCCCACCACGGAACCGTCTGAAAGCTCCTCGACCGCTCCCGCAGAATCCGAGCCGGAGACCCAGCCCGAGACCGGCAAGACACTGGTGGTCTACTACTCCGCTTCCGGTAACACCGAGCGGGTGGCCAAGGATATTGCAGAGGCCGCCGGTGCCGACCTCTTTGAAATCGTTCCCGCCGAGCTTTACACCAGCGATGACCTGAATTGGACGAACCCCGACAGCCGCGTCAGCCGGGAGCACGATGACGAGTCCCTGCGGGATGTTCCCCTGACCACCACCGAAGTTTCCGATTGGGATTCCTATGACACCGTGTTTATCGGTTATCCCATCTGGTGGGGCATCGCAGCGTGGCCTGTGGACACCTTTGTAAAAAACAATGATTTCAACGGCAAGACCGTCATCCCATTTGCCACTTCTTCCTCCTCCGGCATGGGTCAGAGTGGCAGTTTGCTGGCTGACATGGCCGGTACCGGCGACTGGCAGGAAGGCCAGCGGTTCTCCTCTGGCGTTTCCAGTGATGATGTGCAGTCCTGGGTCAATGGACTGGGTCTGTAATGCGTAGGAACAGCGTTTTCGCCGGGCGCATCGTGCTGACCGGCTGGCCTCACGGCTTCGGCTCTGACGGTGGCTGGGTCAGGGATTACGCTGCATGGCTGGAAACAATTTTCGCATAAGGAGTGATTTCGATGAAAGCATTGTTAGTAAACGGCAGCCCCCGTCCAAGGGGTTGCACATATACCGCCCTGACCGAACTGAAAAACACGCTGGAGGCCGAGGGCATCGAAGTGGAACTGCTCCATAAGGAACCAATGATTTTCACAAACTTTCACAGATAAGGGGGCTGCATTATGAGAAAAATTACAGCAGGCAGAGATGTGCTTGGTGAATTTGCGCCGAAGTTTGCACAGCTCAATGACGATGTTCTTTTCGGTGAGGTATGGAGCCGTGAAAGCGAGCTTTCCGCCCGTGACCGTTCCCTCATCACCGTGACAGCGCTGATGGCGCAGGGGCTGACGGATACCTCCTTCGGTCATCATCTGTCAATGGCAAAAGAAAACGGGATCACCCGCAGTGAAATTGCGGAGATCCTGACACACGCCGCATTTTATGCGGGTTGGCCGAAGGCATGGGCAGCATTCCGCATGGCAAAGGACATCTGGGCAGACAAGGAAAACACCGACGAAAAGCAGCGTCATCAAAACAGCATGGTATTTTCCATCGGAGCACCCAATGACGGTTTCGCACAGTATTTCAGCGGGCAGAGCTATCTTGCGCCGCTTTCCACGGAGCAGGTCAAAATATTCAATGTAACCTTTGAACCCGGCTGCCGCAACAACTGGCACATCCACGAGGCGGACAAGGGCGGCGGACAAATCCTTATCTGCGTGGCCGGGCGCGGTTACTATCAGGAATGGGGCAAAGAGCCGCAGGAGCTGCATCCCGGCGATGTAGTCAACATTATGCCCGGTGTCAAGCACTGGCACGGCGCTGCGCCGGATAGCTGGTTCTCCCATCTGGCGGTGGAAGTACCCGGAGAAAACTGCCGCAGTCAGTGGTGTGAGCAGGTGAGTGAAGAAGAATATCGAAAACTGAAATAAGGAGCATTGCTATGAGCATTTTATTTATCAACGGCAGTCCCAACAAAAACGGGAACACTGCTACACTGGCGGCGGAGCTGCTGAAGGATCACGAATATGAGACTTTGAACCTCACGGACTACACCATCGGCGCTTACGGTCAGAATCTCCCCGGCGATGGGCTGGATGCTGTCATTGGTGCCATGAAGCAAGCGGACACCATTGTCATCGGCTCGCCGCTCTACTGGCATAACATCTGCGGCAGCGTCCGCAACGTGCTGGATCGTTTCTACGGCAAGGTGGAGGACGGCGAACTGTCCGGACGCAAACTGTATTTTGTGTTTCAGGGCGCGGCTCCGGAAAAGTGGATGCTCGAAGCCGGCGAGTACACTATGAAGCGCTTCGCCGGCCTCTATGGTATGACCTACGGCGGCATGGCAACCAACAAAAATGATGCCGCAAAACTCAAAAAAACGCTTTAAGGAGGAATTTATTATGGAATACGCAGTACTCAATAACGGCGTGAAAATGCCTATGGCCGGTATCGGCACATTTCTGCTGACACCGGACGAGGCGGAAGCCTCGGTGATTTCCGCTTTGCAGAACGGCTACCGCCTGATCGACACCGCCAACGCCTATGTGAATGAAAAGGCCGTTGGCCGCGCTATGAAGAAGTCTGGCTTGCAGCGGGAGGAGATTTTCCTCGAAACCAAACTGTGGCCCAGCTTCTATGAGCAGCCCGACACGGTGGACAAGACCCTTGCCCGATTGGATACCCCCTACATCGACCTGCTGCTGATCCACCAGCCTGCGGGCAACTACATTGCAGGCTATCGCCAGATGGAAAAAGCATACAAGGAGGGCAAGGTGCGAGCCATCGGTCTGTCTAACTTCAACAAAGCGCAGATTGAGGAGATTCTCTCCATCTGCGAGGTGCGCCCCACGGTATTACAGACCGAGCTGCACCCCTATCATCAGGAGCCTGAACTGAAAGCCTTTCTGAAGGAAAACGGCATCGTGCCGCAGGCATGGTATCCGCTGGGCCACGGCGACAAGGCGCTGCTTCAGGAGCCGCTGTTCGCCCAATTTGGCAAGAAATACGGCAAGTCCGCACCGCAGGTCATCCTGCGCTGGCACATCCAGTCCGGCAACATTGTCATTCCCGGCTCTAAAAATCCGGAGCATATCAAGGTCAACTTTGACCTGTTTGACTTTGACCTGACCGGTGAAGAAATGCAGAAGATCGCCGCGCTCAACAAAAACGTGCGCTATTACACCAGCACCCCGGAAATGCTTAAAAAATATGCGGAAATGGTTCCGCCGGTGGACGAGCAGAAGTGAAACGCTTTCTTTCGCTTGTTCTGGTGCTTGCGCTGATACTGGCTCTCGCGGGGTGTGGAGCCGGTACAGCAGCGCCGACCCAGCCGGAGACAACGCCTGCACCGAGTGCCGAACCGACGGAAGATCCGTTGGAAAGTACAGCGTCGGCGGTCACATCGGAGCCGGTTCAGACCGGCCTGTTTGCAGAGCAGATTTTCTCCGGCGCGGACGGCGACATCCATTACAGCTATTATCTGCCAGACAGCTACGACGGCAGCCGCAAGTTCCCGATGATGGTCGTTATGCCGGGCTATGGCATGATGTGGTTCAGTGAAGATTCTTCCGGTAGCAATCTGAATTGGAACGGCTTTACCGCATGGACGAGGCTGGACACCGAGATGATCGTGGTTTCTGCACAGCTCACTGACTGGGGTGAAAAATCCGCCCGGCAGGCCATTGAACTAACGGAATACTTTATCAATCGTTTTGCCGTGGATACCAGCCGGGTCTTTGCCGCCGGGTATTCCGCAGGCGGCGAGACCATGTCTCGTGCGGTGTCTATGCGGCCCGACCTGTACGCCGCCTATCTCCACGGCGCTTCTCAGTGGGACGGCAGCTATGCACCCATTGCGGAGAATAGTGTGGCGATCTATATCTACATGGCCGACGGCGACGAGTATTACGGCAGCGCCAAGGCCCGCTCGGCCTACGAAAATCTTCACGATGCCTATGAAAACGCCGGTTGGAGCGATGCCGACATCGACAAAGTTCTGCGTATCGAAACACCCGACAACGCCTTCTTCAACGAAAAGGGCATTTATAACTACCACGGCGGAGCCAATGTGGTCTTTGACGACCCTGACAATTTGAACTGGGTGATCTCTCACAGCAAAGGATGAGGACATGAAACCAATTCTCAAAATAAAAATCGCCGTGGATGCGGCCATGTCGGTGTCCATGCTGCTTCTGATGGCCTATGGCCTTGTGGGTGAGGCAGCCCACGAGTGGATCGGCATGGGAATGTTTGCCTTGTCCGTGGCGCACCATATTTTGAACCACCGATGGATCCAAGCTGTTCCGCGGGGGCGCTACACTCCCCTGCGCGTCGTGCAGACAGCACTGGCAGGGCTGATTTTCCTGTGCATGGTCGGCTCCATGATCAGCGGCATTGTGCTGTCCCGCCATGTGTTTGCGTTTCTTCCCAGGCACGGCGGCTATGAGCTTGCACAGCAGGTGCATATTCTCTGTGCCTACTGGGGCTTCGTCTGTATGAGCCTGCATCTGGGGTTTCACTGGAGCATGATGCTGGCAATGGCGCGCAAACACTTGCAGCCTTCATCCATGCGAATATGGAGCCTGCGACTGATCGGCTGGCTCTGGGCAGTGTATGGTGCGTTCGCTTTCCGACGCAGAGGAGTTAGTTTGTATCTGCTGCTCAGAAGCCACTTCGTATTCTACGATTATTCCGAGCCTGTGATCCTCTTCCTGATCGACTATCTCTCCGTAATGGTGATGTTTGTGCTGATTGGATATCTTATATCAATGCTGTTGAAACGGCTGCCCACTTTTTATTTACATTGAGTGTGATAAAAACGCTGCAATTTTCGCCCAATTATATGGCGAAGATTGCAGCGTTTTTCTATTTTCAAGCTGTTGCTTTTGCAGTTTGTATATGCATCTGCGAGGAAAATGAGGGATTGCAAAGAGAATATCTCTTTGCCGCTGGGTTTCCAATAGGGGCGCGCAGCATCCCTGTTGGCACACGATTTTGCTCTGCAAAGTCTAGTGTGTTATACCTTTGCTTCCGGCTGACGCGGGAAAGGGGCTGGCTTCGCCATCTGCTATGAGGGCAGATAGCGGTAGGCAGACACTTTTCTGCGGCAGTAGGACAGGCGGATTTTGTGGCACCAAGGTGACACAAATGCAGGATTTTTGAAAAGAAAAATCCGACTGGCCGGAGAAGGAAGCAGAGGTATATACAGCCCTCGTCCCGCCGCAGAGATGCTCCTGTTTCAGCGCTTCTTCCGTTTCCCTTTGCCGTGGGTCATGGTCGTTTTCCCGCGTTGGCTGATGGGAGTTTTTAGGTGCTTGGACTTCTTGAGGATTCCAATCAGCGAAACAAACTCTTCTTTCGTGAGCGTGTCGTAATCAATACCAAGTGTTGCAAGGTACGCGCGGATTTTCTTTTCCTCGGAGCTTCCCTCAAAATGTACGGCCTCCATCAACTGCTTCTGCACAGCGGCGGCAGACAGGTCATCGTCTGCGGTCAGAGCATCTGTCCTGTGTTCCTCACGGATGTCCCGCAGGATATTGCTTAGATCGTCCGCAACGAGATGCCCGAAATATTCTTCCTCTTGTATCTGCGCCGCTTTCAGAGTATGGAGGTACAGATCGTTAGCTTCCTCGCCATGCTCCATCAGAACCATCTGGCGGGTAGCTTCCAGAACCGTATTCATATCCTTGATCCGCATATCTGCGATCCGGTCAACGTAAATCTCAGCATCCAGCATAAGCCGCTGGAAATCCTTGTTGCAGATCAGCTCCGACAGCAGCCGGTGGTTGAACTTGCCTGTTCTTAATACATCAATCGAAGCATCACTCAAATGCAGCTCATGCAGAGCTGTGTTTGGGTGATTTTTTGTTTCCGTCCGCCCCATCAGATAGTCGCAGGAAACACCGTAATAGTCAGCCAGCACCAAAATGCTATACGGGCTGATGTCCTTGCCGTTATCTGATTCATATTTGCCAAGTGCGGATTTCGAGATACCCACCTCGGCAGCAAGCTGCTCCAAGGTCAGCTTTCGTTCTACTCGTAAATCTTTCAACCGCTCTCCGATTGTCAGCTTGACTTGCATACAGCAGCCTCCGTTTCCATTTTCCTGTATTATATCATGCTTTTTCATTTTGTGTCTCAAAGCGTGGAAAATTTCAACTTCTACCCCACTTTTCCTACCTCTTGGATATACGGGAAAGGACCTGTTTTCTTACTAGAATTTAGACATAAACCACGCAGCACCTTGAAAATTTCATGACCGTCCGATGAGGATATGCTTTCCGGAGAAGTACCGCATTCCGCGTGCCAAGGAAGAGACAACGCCGGGGTAAGAACTCGGGCAGGAACGGCATCGGGCAGAACGGCGAAGTTTAATTATTGTATAGGAGGAAACAGGTATGGATTTATTTACACAAATCAAGATGGCAGTTTCCGTGAAAGAGGCTGTCGAATACTACGGATTGGAAGTAAACCGTGGCAACATGGTCTGCTGTCCCTTCCACAATGACCGTACACCCAGCATGAAGTTGAATGATGATTACTTTTACTGCTTCGGCTGCGGGATCCACGGCGATGTGATCGACCTTGTGGCAAGGCTGTTCAACCTGAGCAGCTATGATGCAGCGAAGAAGCTGGCGTATGACTTTGGGATCAACCCGGACAAGCCTCCGGCTACGGCAGCGCTGCGGAAACCGAAATATCCGCTGGCAAAGGCGTTCCAGAGAGAGGAACTGCATTGTCAGCGGGTATTGTGCGATTATCTGCATCTTCTGGAAAACTGGAAGGTGCAGTACGCACCCAAAACGCCGGAGGATACTCTTGATGACCACTTTGTGGAAGCCTGCCAGATGCTCGATTATATCGAGGATCTGACAGATATTTTAACCTTTGCGGAGTTGGAGGCTCGTGTGAAAACTGTGGATATGCTTCAAAAGGACGGCATGATCGACCGGCTGGAAGAACGCCTGAAACGGAGGGCAAAGGAGGTGGATGCCCGTGACGAAACGGAAATCGGCTAATTTAGACGCGCCCATCTGGTTTGATGGCACCAATATCAATGAGGCGCTGTTCTGCGATGAATTTCTGAACAGTCGAAAAATCATCTTTGCCGATGCCGCGTTTTTCACGCCGGACGGCAGGGTGACCGATGATCTGCCGCTTCGGGGCGAAATCTATGAGGAACTGAAATGCTGCGCCGTGAACAACATCCCACGGAAAATCACCAACATTTTGGAAGTGATGAAGCTGGCGGCTCATGTGGAGGATTTCGCGCCGGAGACTGACAAAATCCATCTGGCGAACGGCACATTGACATTAGATAGTAACTTCACCGAGGGCAGACCTGATATTGTGCGGAGCAGACTGCCGGTAGCATACCGCCCGGATGCCCCAGCGCCTGAACACTGGTTCTCCTTTTTGGACGGGCTGCTGTATGCAGAGGATATTCCCACCTTGCAGGAGTTCATCGGTTATTGCCTGATTCCCAGCAACAAGGGGCAGCGCATGATGGTGATTAAGGGAAACGGCGGCGAAGGAAAATCGCAGATCGGCGCAGTGCTGGGTGCGCTGCTTGGCAGCAACATGAAGGATGGCAGCATCGGCAAAATTTCTGAAAACCGTTTTGCCCGTGCGGATCTGGAGCACATTCTGCTGTGCGTGGATGATGATATGCGGATGGAAGCGCTGCGGCAGACCAACTATGTCAAGTCCATCGTGACCGCCCAAGGCAAAATGGATTTGGAGCGCAAGGGTAAGCAGAGCTACCAGGGCTGGATGTTTGCCCGGCTGCTGGCGTTCTCCAACGGCGACCTGCAAGCACTTTACGACAGGAGCGATGGCTTTTATCGCAGACAGCTTGTGCTGACCACCAGGGAAAAGCCTGCGGGACGGATAGATGATCCTGACCTTGCCGAAAAAATGAAGGCGGAGGTCGAGGGTATCTTCCTGTGGGCGTTTGAGGGCTTACAGCGGCTTGTTGCCAACAACTTCAAGTTCACGGAGAGCCAGCGCACACGGGATAACCGGGAGGCGGTCAAGCGGGATAACAACAACGTCTTTGATTTTCTGGAATCAGAGGGCTATATCCGGCTGAAAGCAGACTGTACCATCAGCTCTAAAGACTTGTACGAAATTTACCGGATGTGGTGCGAGGAAAACAATCTGACACCGCTAAAGCGCCGCAGTTTCAGTGAGAGTGTGATTGCGAACCAAAGCAAGTACAATCTTGAATACTGCAACAAAATCACGAACACTGCCGGTCGGCGTGTATGGGGTTTCTTCGGGATTGAAGCGATTGCCAGACCCAATATAAATGGGTTTTCCGACATCTCGGAGCATACGTACGTACCGGAGGACTGGCGATGATTTTTCTGCGACTGTGCTGTGTACGTATGTACGCAGCGTTTTGCCACGAACGCCGATATATGGGGAGAATGCTGACCGGCAGAGCCTATATTTGGGGGCGTGAATCAAGACAAGTGAAATCCGCAAAGAATTTGACCGTTGACAGAAATGGCTTCACGAAACCGCGCTGCTCGGAACAGCGTACCGGCATTACGAAAAAGTGTGCATCTGCACGGTTTTATGAAATGCCACACGGTTTCGTAAAGTCGATACCCCTCACCTATGAAGAGGGCATCGACCGCCGCGTTTCCAGCGGATTTGAGCAGAACAGATTTTTACACCAGACAGCGAAGCGAATGCGCCGAATGGCGTGTTGGCATCGCTTTTTCATTATCTGAATTTTGGAGGGAATTTGAATATGAATGTACGCAATGAAATCAAGGCGCAGATCGTCCGCGCCGGTTTTACGATGCAGGAGGTTGTCGATCTTCTTCATGACGAATATGGCTGGTCAGACAGCGTTTCCAACCTGTCTGCCAAGCTGCAAAGGGAGAGCATCCGATATAAAGAAGTCGTGGAGCTGGCCGACGTGCTGGACTGTGACATCGTGTGGGTAAAGCGAGGGGCGCGCCGATGAAAGCGCAGTACGCCATTCTCCGCTTTGCCAAGTACAAAGGGCCAGAGATTTCCAATATTGAGGCGCACAACGAGCGCACAAAGGAAAAATACGCCAGCAATCCCGATGTGGACACATCCCGCAGCCACTTGAATTTTCACCTGATTACGCCGGAACAAAAATACCGGGCAGAGGCAGAGCGACAGATCAAGGACGCTGGCTGCCGTACACGCTCGGACAGCGTGCGCGTGGTGGAGGCTCTCGTGACAGCCAGCCCGGAGTTTTTCAAGGGTAAGAAAAAGTCAGAAGTCAAAGCTTATTTTCAGGAAGCGCTGGACTTCATCCAGCAGCACCAGAATCCGAGAACCATCATATCCGCCGTGGTGCATATGGACGAGAAAACGCCCCATATGCACCTTTCTTTTGTCCCGCTAACGGCGGACGGGCGGCTCAGCGCCAAGGAAATCGTCGGCAACAAGAAGAAGCTGACGCAGTGGCAGGACGGGTTCTGGGAGCATATGGTCAAAAAATACCCCGATCTGGAGCGCGGCGAGAGCGCCAGCAAAACCGGACGTGACCATATCCCGCCGCGGCTGTTCAAGGAGGCCGTTCACCTGAACCAGATGAAGGAACAAATCATGGCGATTCTGAACGACACGAATCCGTTCAACAAAAAAGCCAAGCTGGATGAGCTGGAAGCGCTGCTGGGCAAGTACGTTCCCGGCACGGAAGCTCTGCGGACGAAGCTCAGAAAATATGATAAGGCGTACAAAGCGCTTTCTGATGAGAACAGCGCACTGGAAGCGGAATTAAAAACAGCAAAAGATGCCAGCAAGGAAAGAATTGCGGACCGACTGAAATACGGAAAAACGGAGCAGGAGCTTTGTGAGCTTCATGCTCTGATAGACAACATGCCACCGGAAATTGTAGCTGCTTATAGGAGAAAAACGACAGGATTGCAGAACGAACGTTGAGGATAGCTTATGAACAATGAATTGATGAGGGACGAAAACTTCATTCGTTGTTCTACGATGATCGCCGAACTGCTGATGAAGTATAAATCTATGGAAACAGAAGAAGACCAAGAGGGCTGGATGCAAGAAGAGGCATCCAGCCCTCTTCTTTTTTTGCTGCGGCTATTGAAAAGCTTTCTGTCATCATTTATACTATTTGAAGTAGATGTTTACTGCTGACAAAATGGAGTGAAGGAGGTACTGTCCATGGAAAACGCATACATATATACACGTGTTTCAACTTTGATACAGGTGGACGGTTTTTCTCTTGAGGCACAGGAAGCGGAAATTAGAGCTTTTGCGGAAGCACGCAAGATCAATATCGTCGGGAAATATACGGATGAAGGCAAATCCGGCAAGAATGCCGAGCATCGTCCTGCCTTTACGCAGATGATGGAGGATATTCGGAGCAAGAAGGACAACATTCGTTATGTTCTTGTTTTTAAGCTTTCCCGTTTTGCCAGAAATACCAGTGATACCGCAAAGTATCTTCAGGAACTTTCAAGCTATGGAATCGGTCTTTTGGGGATCAAGGACGGAATCGACACTTCAACCGTTACCGGCAAGATGATTGCAAATATTATGGGAGCTGTTGCAGAAGTCGAACTTGAGAACATTCATGAACAGACGCTTGCCGGAAGACAGCAAAAAGCCAGGAATGGTCTCTGGAACGGAGCGCAGGCTCCGTTCGGATATTCTTTGAAGGATAAAAAACTAATGATATATCCGAAAGAAGCGGAAACGGTCAAGGAGATTTTCCGGCTCTACACAGAGGAAGGACAGAGCATCAGCTACATTGCAAAGAAACTTAATGATGAAAACATCCAGCGTGAGCAGCGCGGAAATGTAAAAATCTCTGGCTTTACAGACAGAACCGTCCGTATCATTCTCAGCAATCCGGTTTATGCAGGTATGATTTCCTACGGCCGCCGCCATACGGTAAAGGTTGAAGGAAAGAACAACGAAACGAAGGTCGTAAAGCAAGACGATGAAAGCAAGATTATCCTTGTGGATGGCGTACATGAACCGATTGTCAGTAAGGATACCTTTGCAAAAGCGGAAGAGCGGCTGAAAAAGAATGTTGCCCATCGAAAGACCAGAAGTGACAGTACGACCGTTTATCCACTGACCGGCCTGATCAGATGTCCAGACTGCGGAAAAAACATCTTTGGTTATACTGCGCCGCCAAGGAAAAAGAAAAACGGAAAAGAAGGTTATTATCCGAGATATATTTCCTATCGGTGCATATCCGGTAGAGATAGGAACGGGATCAGCTGTTCTCTTGCCAACAAGTATTACAGCGGCACCAAACTGGAAACCGAGGTGAAAGAAGTTATATCCTTCATGGTGACAATCCCGGAGTTTGTAGAACTTATTTCTCAAAAGATTGATATCCAGACAGATGTAAATTCTCTGCGAAAGAAGCAAACAGCAATCCGAAACGAGATCACGAAATATAACGGCAATCTGCTCCAGACCGAAAAGAGACTGACGGAGCTTGACATTGCGGATAGGCACTATCAAAATAAGGTAGACAGTCTGAACCGTATCCTGGATGACCTGTATGAAAAGATCGAGGATGCACAGACAAGACTTGATGGAATAAATCAGGAAATCACTATGGTTGAAAAGTCGGCCATGACGAAGAAATCCATCTTTGAAATGCTGGAAGGCTTCAGCAAGTACTACGATGTCATGTCGCCGGAGGATAAAAAGGCATTGTTGCAGGCTATGGTTTCGTTCATAGAGCTATATCCGGAAAAGCGGGATGACAAGCATCTGATAAAGACGATCCATTTCACCTTCCCTGTTACCTACGACGGTGAAAGCGGAGCGTTATTTGTCAGAACTAATGAACAGCAAGTTGAGACGGTGGTAGGACTACACAGAAAGGATATGTAGAAATCCTTGAATTTACGCACTTTGTAGAGTTTTTCAGCTTCAACAGGATTGCTGAAAATCACAAGGAAAAAGAGCTTGTGAGGAAGGTGACTGTTGTTGTAGCGTTAGACCTCGGTTGTGGGAACACAAAGAATTCTGAATATGAAAGTAAATATACAACAAAATTTACAATAAAGGTTAATGCTAGAACCATAAGTGCGGATGCAACAAACTTTAATAATTTTGCTAAAAGTACAGTTACGCATGAATTTGGACACGTTTTTTGGCTATGTGGATAATCCAAATACATCAAAATCATCAATTATGAAATATAGCAGAAACAGAAATGGTATGACAGCACCACAAACATTTGATGTTGACAATGTTAATGCGAAATATGATTAATAATTTTAATATTAAATATGGAGGATGATGATATGAAAAAAAGAGCGTTTATGCTAGTTGGCATATTATTGATTTCAATTGTTATGAGTGCTTGTAGTTCAAATTCAAAATCCACAACAAATGAAAATGAAACTACTATTATTCAAGCGGAATATCCTGTATATGATACTGCGGAAGAAATTGTTGATGCTTCAGATTTAGTTTTTAGTGGTACAGTTACGGAAATTAATTATGAATCACTGAATGTTAAATCAGAAACAGGAGCCGATTCTGAAACTGGATTAGTTGAAGCTACAGAAATTCCATATACAATTTTTGATATTAGTATTGAAAAGGTGTATAAAGGAAATGTAGAATCAAGTTCAATTTCAATAAAACGACCAGGTGGAAAGATAGATGGTCAATTTTTTGTTGTAGAAGGTGCTTCAACAATCGAAGTGGGAGAAACATATCTGTTTATTACACAAACATATGAAAATGCTTATCCTAGTCTGTTAAATGTGACGCAAGCCTCATTCGATATGAGCAAACCTGAAGTTTTAAATAGTGAACAAGGCAATGCGAGAATCACTTTATCCGAAGTTTTAGAATATTTGGATTCAATCAATTAGAAGGTAAGATTAGAATGGCTCAGTTGTTGATAATTGTACCAATTTATGCTGATAGGGTAATCAAGAGGACGATAGTTCAGAGAACTATCGTTCTTTTGATTTTGTAATATGCCAGTTTTATGTTATTATATTTGTAATGTTATAGAAAAGTTATATATGAAAAAGAACATAAAGTTATAAATAAAAATAGAACAATACGGAGAAAATCATGGCACAGAATAATTCAACAAATCTCGTGGCGGCAGCGGTCACAACGGCTGTGTTTATGGCGAAGTTTAATGGGATATTGGAGAAGAAGAGATAAGAGTTTGGAATAAAATTGTGGAGGTGAACACTTTGAGAGCTTTGGCAGAGGTTATAGCAGACACATCTGAACTATATGCAGAGGATGTCCAGCTGATTTCTAAGAATGGAAAGCTGTACTATCTTCCAGAAAATAAAGAAGAATAAGAGACCATCCCAATAATTGTGTAAACCTCCGGAGAGGTGTAAAATAGAAGCATCAGGATGGAGAAAAAAGATATGTCCCGAAAGAATCGAAGCCCGGAAGAAAACGCCCGTAGAGCAAAAATCCGTGAATTGCTGCAGATGGCAAACATCGACAGCATGGATGACATTCAGAACTTGTTCAAGGAACGCCGGATTGGACATATATGGCTGATTATATGAGGCTGGAGCTGAAAACCGCAGAGGCAGATTTTGGTGCTATGCGGTTGTTGGGCTAAATGAAGAGAAAATTTAATTATGTGCACTTAAAAGTGAAATTTTTGCGCCCTATTGTAGCCGAGAAAACACCGCGGTATAATGGGGATACCCAACAGAGAAAGGAGTGCTCGCCGATGGTTTGCCAACTGACGCCGGTGCAGGAAGCACGTATGTACGAGATCCTGCGCGGCATTGCCGATGACCCCCACGCGCTGGAGATGCAGCAGTTCATCCAGCACGGCACCGTCACCACCTACGAGCATTGCCTGCGGGTGACCCGCATCGCCTACTGGCTCAACCTGCACTGGCATTGCCATGCCGATGAAGTCAGCCTGGTGCGCGGCGCGTTTTTGCACGATTTTTATCTGTACGATTGGCACAACTGTTCCAACATCACCCACTGGCATGGATTTAAGCACCCCCTAATTGCACGCTACAACGCCGATGCGGTGTTTCAACTCAACAACAAGGAGCGCAATATCATCCAGACCCACATGTGGCCGCTGACCATCACCCAGTTGCCCCGCTGCCGCGAGGCCTGCCTTGTCTGCCTGGCGGACAAGATGTCCTCCAGTTGGGAGACGTTGATGGAGCGCCGCGCCAAGCGGGAAGCCAGCCACGCCGCCCGCAGCTGAATATGCCCCACAGACCCCGCCGTACAAAAACGGTGGGGTCTTTTTGCATAACAACACAAATATATCGAAAAACGATAAAAAACACTTGCAAAACGATAATACATATGCTATACTGCAGCCATACCGAAAACCGGGAGGAGACATGACCATGAAATTTTGGGACGACGAAAAAAGCATCACGCTGACACGGTGCGTGGTGGTGGCCGCACTCATCGGCAGCATTGCCATGACGCTGGGCGGGCCGTGGGTGACAGCGTGGTTCATTGCAGTGGCAGGGCTGCGCCCCAGCACAGGCCTGACCGCCACACTGCTGGTGCTGGGCTATGCCTGCGCGGCGCTGGCTATCGGTATGCTGGTCAGCCTGTACAAATTTTTGCGCCGTATCGAGAAAGGCGAGATCTTTGTGCCCGAGAACGTCGCGGCGCTGCGGCGCATCAGCTGGTGCTGTGCCGGGGCGGCGGTGCTCTGCCTGGCAGCGGTTTTCATCTGCTACCGGCCCTTTGCGGTGCTGGCCGCGGCCGCTGGATTTATGGCGCTGCTGGTGCGGGTGCTGAAAAACGCCTTTGCTCAAGCCGTGCGCATGAAAAACGAACTGGACTATACAATTTAAGGGGGACACATCATGCCGATTGTCGTAAACCTGGATGTGATGATGGCCCGCCGCCACAAAGGCGCGGGGGAGTTGGCCGAGGAAATCGGCATCACCCCGGCGAACCTGTCCATCCTGAAAAACAACAAAGCCAAAGCCGTGCGGTTCTCCACGCTGGAAGCCCTGTGTAAGGCGCTGGATTGCCAGCCGGGCGAGCTGCTGGAGTACGTGGAAGAGGAACCATGATGCCTTTTATGCAGGGGCGAATGCTTGCATCCGCCCGCGGGTCGATGCGATCATCGACCCCTACAAAGTGCATGGCTCAAGAATGAAATAAGGAGCAACCCTATGAAATACTCTCATCAAGAGGGCGAGATCCGTCCCCTTTATTCAAGTGTACCCAAAAATCAATGCTTTTGGCCCTGGGCGGTGGTGGGCAGTTATCCGCTGGCCTACTTTTACCTGCGCTGTATCCTGTTTGGGGAGGTTGGCCGTTACCGCGGCTGGGCCATGACCGCCTTTGCCGTGGTCTTTCTGCTGGCCGTCGAGTCTGCCGCCCGCGTCTGCCGCCGCACCGCTGCCGGGGAGACGCCCCTTTGGGCCGCGTGCTGGCTGGCACTGTCGGTCACGTTGGCGGTGCCGGGGCACTTTTACTTCCTCGGTCTTGTGCAGGAGCTGGCGTGGCATCTGCTGGCCATCTGGTGCGTGCTGGCCCGCTTCGGCATGCTGGCCCAGGGGCACACCGGGGTGTTGGCCCCGCTGGATGCCTTGGCCGGGTGCTTCACCCTGCCGTTTGGCAGCTTTTTTGCGCGGGCGGGTACCGTTTTCTCCGCCCTGAGCGGGCTGGCCGTGCGGCGCATCGGGGCCAAAAAGTGGCTGGCGGCGATGGGTACGCTGGTGCTGACGGCGGTGTTGTGCAGCTTCGCCGTCGCCCAGCTGGCCGCCGCCGATGTCCACTTTGCCGCCCTGGGCACCTGGCTTACCGCGATGTGGCAAAATTTCTGGAGCGCCCGCCTGCTGAGTGAGCTGTTCAACATCCTGCTGTCGCTGCCCGTGGGCGCGTGGCTGTTCGGGTTGGTCTACGGCGCCGCCCGGCGGGACGGCCCGCCCTGCGACGGCCCCGCTTTTTATAAAGCACTGGCCCCTTACAAGCGCCTGCCCCGGTTAACCTGCGGCATTGCCACGGGTGCCTTATGCGCGCTGTACAGTCTGTTTTTTGCCCTGCAATTGGCTGAGTGGACCGCCGCCATGGGCGGCCCGGGCCTGACCGCGCCCGAAGCCTCGGCCTTTGCGGTGGACGGATTCTGGGAGCTGCTGCGCATCCAACTGCTGGACATTGCCGTGCTGGCGGGGGTGCATTTCCTCGCAAAGAGGCCGCTGCCTAAAGCGCTGGCGGCACTGTTCTGCGGTTTCGGCGTGGCGTTTGCACTGCTGGCCGGGGCCAAGCTGGCGGCGTATATCCGGCTGTTCGGCTTCACGCCGCGCAGGGTCGCGGCCGGGTGGTTCCTGACAGTGCTGCTGGTGTTGGGCGTGCTGCTGTTGGTGCGGGTGTTCAAGCCTATCCCGGCGGCGCGCATCGGCATTGCGGTGCTGGCCGTCAGCTTTGTGGTGCTGGGCTGCACTGACCCCGACCGCCGCATTGCTGAGGCGACCCTGACCCGCTGGGAGCAGGGCACAGACCCCATGCTGGATACCGGCGTGCTGTCCGCCTGTGGGGCCACCCAGTACAGCGGCGAGGAAAAGGAACCTCTGCTGATGTCCACCACCACCCGCCTGGTGCAGGACGGCTGGTTCATCGGGCGCAGCCTGGACGATATATACCAACTGTATGATTGTTACGGAGATAACCAAACTGTATATACAACCCAACTGGATTCCACCCACACATTGCGCCTGACTGTGCAGGGCAATACCTGCACCGCCGCCGAACTGCTGACTGCATAAAACCACCCCCTGCCCGCATACAAAAGGGTAGGGGGTGTTGCTATGTGGGGCATTTTGGGCGTGTTTTTGCAGGCGGCAGCCGGGCAGATTTTGTATTTGGCGCTGCATCTCGAAAGCGGCAGCTTCCCGCGGCCGCTTTCCCCGGCGGCCGAGCGTGCGGCCTTTGCAGCCCTGCGCACGGGCGGTGTGGCCGGGCGGGATGCCCGCGACCAGCTGGTGCGGCACAACCTGCGGCTGGTGGCCCATGTGTGCAAGAAATACTATGCTGCCACGTCCAATCAAGATGACCTGATCTCCATCGGCACCATCGGGCTTATCAAGGCGGTGGATACCTTTGATCCCGCCCGCGCCAGCAAGTTTGCCAGCTACGCGAGCCGGTGCATCGAGAACGAGCTACGAATGGAACTGAGAAAAATTCGGCGTGAAGGTGCGGCTGTTTCGCTGCAGGAGCCACTGGAATCCGGCAGCGGGCAGCTGACTTTGGCCGACACCCTGCCCGATGACACCGTGATGGAAGACGATTGCGAGCGCCGCGCCGATGCCGCCCGCCTGCGCCGCCTGGTGGATACCCTGCCTGCGCGGGAACGGGCGTTGCTGCAGCTGCGCTACGGCCTGGGAGGGGAGCGTCCGGCTACCCAGCAGCAGACTGCCGACAAGCTGGGCATCAGCCGCAGCTATGTTTCCCGGTTGGAGAAACGCGCCCTGACTCGGTTGATGAACGCCTGGCGCCGATGAACGAAAAATCCATGTGAAAATTATGCGAAAATTGTCGAAATGCATGACTGACATGACAGAAAAACCAGCAGAGAAAGCAGGTGAATCACAAAGCGGACACAGTGTGACAAAATTTGCCACGGATTTGCCACACCTTATGAATCACGCGATGAGCCGTCAAAACGAAAACAAAGTGTGGCAGAAGTGTGGCAGCGTTGTACAAATACGTCGCGTTATATTATAACGAAGGAAAAATCTAAAAAATTACTGTTAAAGTATTGACAATTGATTCATTTACCTATATTATGGTAATAGATTTGCAACTATGCAGTAAGGGAGAGTTCAAGCGTGCACCTGACAAAAAGTGAACAGCAGATTATGGAAATTTTCTGGCAGGCAGACCACCCCATGGCCCAGACCGAGGTCATCCACACCTGCGAGGACCGCAAGTGGAAAGAACGCTCGATCTTTTCGATGCTGAACAGCCTGATGGCGAAAGGCGTCTTGCGGGAGGTCGGCTTCGTGCGCAGCGGTAAAACCTACGCCCGCACCTTTGAGCCTGCCATCTCCCATGCCGAGTACCTGGCCCTTGTGGTAGCTGAGCAGCTGCCTGCCAAACAGTTCCCCGAACTGTTGGCATCTTTGCTGCAGCGGGTGGAGATCACCCCGGCCATCCAGAAGGCCCTGCGCGCCGCCGTGCGTGAAAACGGACCCCAGGCCCGCGAAGCCGCTGCGGCAGAGGCTGCTGAGACCGAGAGCGAGCAGTAAGCTGCAACAAGCGGCTGAAAGCGGAAAAGTCCATAATAGCATATAACAAAGTCCCCGCCTGTTTAACGCAGGCGGGGGCTTTTCTGTATATGAGGTGCGCTATAAAAGATTTAGCGGATCATCCCGCTGACGGCGATGGACGCGACCGCCTCGCGGATGCGCTCTACCGGCAGGGTCAGGGCAAAACGGACGTACCCCTCACCGCTGGGGCCAAAGCTGAAGCCCGGCGTGCAGATAACGCCTGCCTTGTCGATCAGCTCCAGGCAGAAGGCCATGCTGTCGGTGTAGCCGGTGGGCAGCGGAGCCCACACAAACATGCTGCCGTGGCTGTCGGGTACGTTCCAGCCGATGCTGCGCAGGCCGCCGCACAGAGCGTCGCGGCGGGCCTGATACTCGCCGCACTGGCGTTTTACGCTGTCCAGCGGGCCGGTCAGGGCGGCGATGGCGGCTTCCTGCACCGGCAGGAACATGCCAAAGTCGATCTGGGTGCGCAGCTTTTTGCAGGCGGCGATCACATCCGGACGGCCCACCAAAAAGCTGATGCGCGCGCCGGTCACGTTGAAGCTCTTGCTCAGGGAGAAGAACTCCACCGCGCACTCCTCGGCTCCCGGCGTATTGAAAATGCTGCCGCCGTGGGCGCCGTCAAAGATGATGTCGCTGTAGGCGTTGTCATGCACCAGCAAAATATCGTACTTACGGCAGAAATCAACCAACCGAGCGTACAGCTCCGGCGTGCCGATGCTGCCTACCGGGTTGGCCGGCAGGCTGACCAGCATAAACTTTGCCTTGCGGGCCACTTCCTCGGGGATGGCGGTCACATCGGGCAAGAAGTGGTTTTCTTTTGTCAGTTTGTAGTACCAGGGGGCGGCGCCGCCCAGCTTGCTGCCGGTCATAAAAACGGGGTAGCAGGGGTCGGGCAGCAGCACCACGTCACCGTCGTTGCACAGCGCCAGGCCTAAGTGGCCGATGCCGTCCTGGGAGCCAGAAAAACTCATCACCTTGTTCGGGGTGATGGTGTCTACGTCAAAGCGGCGCTTGTAGTAGCTGCACACGGCGTCCAGCAGCTCGGGCAGGTCCCGCAGGCTGTACTTCCAGTTTTCGTTGTCTCTGGCGGCATCGATCAGCGCCTGTTTGATGTGGTCGGCCGGGGCAAAATCCGGCGTTCCCACGCTTAAATTGAACAGATGGCGGCCCTCGGCCTCCAGCGCGACCTTTTTATCGTTCAGCGCGGCAAAGATTTCCGGCCCGAACAGGTCCAAACGATGGGAAAATTCCATATTGCACAACTTCCTCTCCATACATGTCTGCCGCTTTAAATCGCACACACGGCAGAATGGTTTTATTATACGCCGTGCGGCTTTCCCTTGCAAGTCCTCACGGTTCATGGTATGATAAAATGATAATATTTGTTGAAAAATCGGAGGATTTACCCCTATGGATAAACGCAATCGTCCCGCCCTGGCCTACCTGCTGGTGGGGGTAGCATCCGCCGGCCGTGCTATGCTGGCTATGCCCGATGCCGTCGCTTTGCAGGAAGTCTCGCTGACTGTGCTGGCGCTGGTGGGCTACCTGCTGCTGGGCCGCCGCGCCCTGCCCGTGCTGGCCTGCGGCACCGTGCAGTTGGTGCTGGAACTGGTGCTGTGCGGCACTCTGGCCGGTCCCGCCTGGCTGGCCCCGCTGCTGCGAGCCGCGGCCCTGTGGCTGCTGTGGGCCACTGTGACGCAGATGTTGAAAATTGCCGGCTATACGACGGGAAAAAACGCCAAGATGCCGATTGTGGCTGCCGTGCCGCTGGCCGTGTACTGCGTTGCACACTTTTCTGCCGGGGCGGCCACCGTGGCGTCCTTTGCCTTCATCGTGTTCAGCATCATGCTGCTGTGGTACGCCGTGCTGCTGCTGCGCGCCTACAACACCACCCGCGTGAAAAAGTGAGCCCGCGCCTTGTGAAAACAGGCATAGTGTGCTATACTATTTAATAAGTATCGAATTTTGTAAGGAAAGAGGGCTTTTGCCATGATCCCTTTTAATGTGCCCCCCTGCGTTGGGGATGAATTGGAGTATGTCAAACAGGCGATTGATGCCCATAAGATCTGCGGTGATGGTGCGTTTACCAAGAAGTGCAATGCGTGGATTGAGGAACGCTTCCACGCCCAGAAGGTACTGCTGACCACCAGCGGCACCACCGCTCTGGATATGGCCATGCTGCTGTGCGATATTCACCCCGGTGACGAGGTCATCCTGCCCAGCTTCACCTTCTCCAGCACCGCCACCGCTGCCGTGCTGGCCGGGGCTAAGCTGGTGTTTGTGGATGTGCGTCCCGACACGATGAACATTGATGAAACCAAGATCGAAGCCGCCATCACCGACAAGACCAAGGTCATTGTGGCCATGCACTACGCCGGTGTCGCCTGCGAGATGGACACCATCATGGACATCGCCCGCCGCCACAACCTGATGGTGGTCGAGGATGCGGCCCAGGGTGTCATGAGCAGCTACAAGGGAAAAGCGCTGGGCACCATTGGCGACTTTGGCTGCTACTCTTTCCATGAGACGAAAAACTACTCGATGGGCGAGGGCGGCGCTCTCGTCATCAACAACCCCGATTATAACGAGCGCGCCGAGATCCTGCGCGAAAAGGGCACCAACCGCGCCAAGTTCTTCCGCGGCCAGGTGGACAAGTACACCTGGGTGGATTTTGGTGACAGCTACCTGCCCAGCGAGTTGAACGCTGCCTACCTGTGGGCTCAGTTGCTGCATGCTGACGAGATCAACGAGAACCGCCTGACCAGCTGGCACCGCTACCGTGAGGCATTCATGCCTTTGGCTGAAGCCGGCAAGATCGAGCTGCAGCATATCCCGGCTGAGTGTACCCACAACGCTCATATGTTCTATCTGAAGTGCAAGAATTTGGAAGAACGTACCGAGTTCATCCGCTTTTTGAAAGAGAACGATATTCTGGCGGTGTTCCACTACATCCCGCTGCACTCCGCCCCGGCGGGCGAGAAGTTCGGCCGCTTTGACGGCGAGGACGTCTACACCACCGCCGAGAGCGAGCGCCTGGTGCGCCTGCCCATGTACTACGGCCTGACCGAGGACGACCAGAACAAGGTCATCGCCAAAGTGCTGGAGTTCTATGAAAAGTAAGACCCTGCCCGCCTGGGCAAGGCTGGTCTGCACGGCGGCCGCCGCGCTGGTGTTTTTGCTGGTGTATGAGTGGGCTGTCTACGGCGTGCCGCTGGGCAGGATTTACCTGCCCGCCAGCGCGTGGAGCGACGAGGTCTACTACGCCAAGCAGCTTTCGGCGGTGGTGACCCACGGCGTACCGCAAGGGTACTTTGGTTTTAACGAGTCCCACGCCGAGATCGGCCGTTTTGCCGCCTGGGGGCCTGCGGCGTTCTATCTGTACGCCATCCCGGGGCTGATTTTCCGCGGACAGAACGCCTTTTTATACTGCAACCTGTTTTGGGTGCTGGCGGGCTGGCTCTGCTTTGTGTGGGGTACCCGCCTGGACTGGAAGCGCCAGCTGCTGTTCGGCGTCGGCATCGCCGCGCTGAACGCCCCGGTGCGGTATGTGTTCTCCGCCATGCAGGAGCCGCTGCACTACGCGCTGGTGCTGGCCGTGCTGGGCCTGGCCGCAGGCATCCGCCGCGGGTGCAGGCACGCGGGAGCGGTCTGGGCGGCGCTGTTTGTGCTGTGCGCTGCCGCCACGCTGGTGCGGCCCTATAACGCTGTGCTGTGGCTGTTCCCGCTGGTACTGGCCTGGCCCCGCCGTAAGGCGGTGGGCGGCACGGTGATCGGGGCAGCTGCTTCCGCCGCCGGTACGCTGGTGCTGATGAAAAAGTTCTATGCACCGTACCTTTTTGCCAATGTGGATCTGGGCGCTGTGGAGGAACTGCTCCACGGTCACTTCTGGGCCGCTGTCCGCAGCGTTTACTATAAGCTGTTGGGTGCGTGGCAGCAATTGGGGCAAGAGATCGCCGACGGCACCCGCGTGGGCAGTTGCTATCTGCTGCTGTTTGCGTTGCTGCTGGTCACGCTGGCCTGTGTGATTTGGAACGCTGCGCATAAGCAGCCGGTGTTCTGGAAAGTATGCGCACTGGTAGTCACGCTGGTGGTGTTTTTGGCGCTGATGCTGATGTACCGCCCTGGCGAGGCCTCCCGCCATACCATCGTGTATGACCTGCTGCTGTTGGCGGCGCTTGTGGCCGAGCAGCCGCCCCTGACCGCCGCTGCGGCCCCGGTGCTGCTGGCGGTGCTTAGCGTGGCGGGCATCCGCATGACCACGGCAAGAGGGGACAGCGATACCTCCACCTTTACGATGCCTGTGTATAATGCAGGATTATCGCAGGAAGTTGCCGACCTGCAAACGGCGCTGACCGAGAGCCAGACCCGCCTGACAAGCGACGACCCGTGGGACCATGTGTGCGCCTACGCCCTGGGCGGCGGCAGCCACTTTGGCATGCTGTACGCTGTGCCCGATGGCATGGGCCTGCAATTTGATGAAGACACGTATCTTCTGGACCCTGCCAACGAAATTCATTCCCGTTATGTTATGGCAAATACCGACAGCGACGTGGCCCAATATCTGGAAGAAAACGGCTGGGCCCTGCTGTACGAGGGCACGTCTGCTGCTGTGTACGAGTGCGGCTAACCGCCGGATCTTAGAAAACGCGAAAGGAACCTGTATGGAAAAGCTTCCTATCCTGACCGGTGAAAAGGTCGTTCTGCGGCCCATCACCGATGCCGACACCGACAACATCGTGCGCTGGCGCAACACCCCCTCGGTGCGCGATAACTTTATCTTCCGCCAGACCTTCACCCCCGAAATGCACCGCAACTGGCTGAAAACCAAGGTCGCCACCGGCGAGGTCGTGCAGTACATCATCGTGGATAAGGCCGCCGATACGGCGGTGGGGTCGGTGTACTACCGGGATGTGGACCATACTTTTAACAGTGCCGAGTACGGCATCTTTGTCGGCGAGGAGAGCGCCCGCGGTAAGGGCTTTGGAACCGAGACTGCCCGCCTGTTCACCGATTTCGGCTTCACCGCGCTGCACTTGCACCGCATCAGTCTGCGCGTGCTTGCCGAGAACACCCCTGCCCGCCGCAGCTACGCCGCCGCCGGCTTTGTGGAGGAAGGCACCTTCCGTGACATGGTCCGTCTGGACGGCGTCTACCGCGACGTGGTCTTTATGGCAAAAATTGCACAATAACGTACAAAAGCAGACGGAGAATACCTGTATGGATAAGTTGAAACGACTGCTGAAAAAGACGCCCCCGGTGCCCTTTGGCATCGCGGGCGCGTTGCTGTTTCTGCTGCTGTTTTACACGCTGGCGTTCCGCACCCCGCTGTGGCAGGTGTGGATGCCGCCCAATATCGATAACGACGAAGTGATCTACAACCGCCAGGTGGTCAGTGTTATTGCCCACGGCGGCCCGCTGGGCTACTTTGGCTATAACGAAGGCACCGCCGACATCGGCCGCTACGGTGCCTGGGGCCCGGTGCTTATCTGGGTCTACGGCCTGGCCGGACGCCTGTTCGGCGCCAGCGTTAACACGATGTTCTGGTGCAATGTGCTGTTTCTGGCATTGGGCGTGGTGGTGTTTACGGTCGCCGCGCGGCTGAACATTGGTCAGCAGATTTTGTGCTACGGCGGCTTGGTCTGCCTGTGGATGCCGCTGGTGGGCAGCTTTTGCGGCTCGTCCGAAGCGTTGCATTATATGCTTGCACTGGTCATTGCCGGTTCCACAGCGGCCTTGCTGCGGGGCGGCTCCCATTGGTGGCTGGTGCCCGCGGCACTGGCCTGCGGGCTGGAGACCATCTTCCGCCCCTACGCGCTTTTGTTCTGGGCGTTCCCGCTGGTGGCTGTCTGGGCCGATAAAAAGCGGCGCAATTTCTGCCTGGGCGAGGCAATCTTCAGCTTTTGTGTTGCCCTTTTCTCTATGACGAAACTTTCCGCCTCCTATTTCAGCGGCGGCGGTATGGATTTCGGCGGTCTGGAACTGCTGGCCCACGGCAAAATTGGCGAAGCCATCGTGTATGAGATGAACCATGCCGCCAAAGAATTGGTAACCGTTGGTCAGGATATTCCGCGTACCTTTGTGGAAAAGACATACTTCGGCCGCGGCTGCATTATCTTTTTGATGATTTTGGCGGTAACACTGGTCTGCTTTGTGCTGGACCGCCGTGCCCACCGCCCCAGCCCACTGAAAGCCTGCGCCCTGGGCTGCACCGGCATTATTGCGCTGGTGCTGGTGTTCCTGTATAACATCGCGCCCCGCCACCTGATGCTGCTGTCCATCCTGCTGCTGGCGTCGGTGGTGGTCGAGGATGCCGCCCGCAGCCTTGTCTGGCTGCCGGTGCTGGCGGTCGTGCTGCTGCCCATCAACGCCGAGCGCAGCACCCTGTCCACCTATTTTGACGAGATGGGCAGCCAGATCACGGCCGTGGAGACTGCCCTGCAGGAGCGCATGGACGCCCGCGCCAGCGCCGATCCCTGGGACAACACCCTGGCTTACGCTTACGCGGACGATGTGTTCCACGGCTACCTGTACGCTCTTCCCGCAGGTATGGGCATTGAGTTCGATATGAACACCTACATCGCCGACCCGGAGGAGACAATCTACTCCCGCTATGCCATGGTCAACCACGGCACTGACGCCGAGGCCCGTCTGCTGGCGGACGGCTGGCAGCCCCTCATCTCCACCGAGGACCTGATCGTGTATGAACGGCTTTGAGGAAGAAGGTAAAAATGCGGTTTGAATATATAAAGGAAAAACGCTGGATAAGGCTGCTGTTTTTTGCCTTCTGTGCGGTCGTCTTTCTGTTGGCAGCATTTGTCATTGCACACTGTGATTCCTTTACGACGGGAATATGGTTCCCGACCAGCACCAACAGCGACGAGGTAATTTATAACCGCCAGTTGGTTGGCGTGTTGAAGGTCGGGAGCCCGCAGGGGTACTTCGGCTATAACGAGAGCCATGCGGTAATCGGGACCTTCTCTACCTGGGGACCGCTGGTGATCTGGCTGTATGCCATCCCGGGCTTTTTGTTTGGGGCAGGGTATAACACCATGTTCTGGTGCAACCTGTTTTTTGCTGTGCTGGCCTGGGTCGTGCTGGCAGGCCGTATGAACAGGAAACAGCAGCTTGCCTTTGCGGCTGTGCTGCTTTGCCTGTGGATACCGCTGCGGCAGATTTTTACAGCAACGTCGGAGCCGCTGCATTTCTTTTTGTTAGCCTGCGTGGTCAGCGGCTCACTGGCAGCGGCAAAGGGCAGCAAAAAGGGTGAAGTGGCGGCTGTGCTGGCCTGCGCGTTGGATACTATGATCCGCCCTTATGGTGTGATTCTTTTCCTGTTTCCTATCGTATGCGGCTGGAAAAATCCGAAACGTGGCCGCCGCGTAGCAGGAATGGCTGCGTTGGCAGTAGCGGCGACTGTGCTTTCACTGTGGTCGATGAATCAACTGTCGGCTCCCTACGGCGAACAATCTTTGGATTTTGCCATCTTTGAAAAAGCGGCACACCTGGATATTTTGGGGGCCATCAGCTACTTCTTTGAAAAGCTGCACAGCGCTTGTAAAATCCTGTATAATGACTATATCCGCCCCACAAAATGGGGTGGAACAGAGCAGTATATTGCAGATGTGACCCATGGTTTCTTGCGCGTATTGGCATTAACGGCAGTTACGATTGGGCTGTGCATATATGACATTGTAAAAAAGCGGCCCATCCGCTGCAAATTGTGTGGCGTTGTCTGCGCACTGACGGTGCTTTTTGCCATCCTGGTGCTATACGACCCTGTGCAGCTGCGGCGCTATGCTGCCTTTATATGCATGATTTTGCTGATGGCTTCGGCGGCGGAGAATGGTGCAATCGTGGTTGCCTGTGTTCCGCTGGCGTTGCTGCTTATCTACCCGTCTGGCTTTGCCCACAGTGACGGCCTGCCTGCTTACAATGCAGCTATGGATGCACAGTTGCAGCAGGTCACAACAGTACTGGAAGAAAGCCAGGCGCAGTTCAATCAGGAAAATGCAACGGCCTGGGATCACACGCTGACCTTTGGCTACGGCGATGTCTATTACGGTTATCTCTACGCAGTGCCCGCAGGTATGGGCATTGAGTTTGATTGGAACACCTACATCGCCGACCCGGAGGAGACAATCTACTCCCGCTATGCCATGGTCAACCACGGCACTGACGCCGAGGCCCGCCTGGTGGCGGACGGCTGGCAGCCCCTCATCTCCACCGAGGACTTGATCGTGTATGAACGGCCCGATACGCAATAAAAGGACGAAAATAACATGCAGAAAATTTCTTTTGTGATCCCGTGCTACCGCTCGGAGCATACGCTGGCGGCGGTGCACGAGGAACTGACGGCGACGATGCAGACTTTGCCCCAGTATGACTACGAGGTCGTGCTGATCAACGACTGCTCGCCCGATGACACCATCGGCACCATCCGCAGGCTGGTGGCGGCAGACGCCCATGTACAGGGCGTGGATCTGGCGAAAAACTTCGGCCAGCACGCCGCGCTGATGGCTGGTTTCCACCAGTGTACCGGCGATATTATCGTCTGTCTGGACGATGACGGCCAGACCCCCGCCAATGAGGTGGGCAAGCTGCTGAACAAGATCAACGAAGGTTACGACGTTGTTTACGCCAGCTACGATAATAAGCGCCAGGCAGGCTGGCGCAACCTGGGCAGCTGGGTCAACAGCAAAATGACCGAGGTCATGCTGGGCAAGCCGCCGGAACTGGTGGTCAACAGCTACTTTGCCGCCCGGCGGTTCGTCGTGGACGAAATGCTGCGGTACGAGCATTGCTACCCCTACGTCATCGGCCTGGTGCTGCGCTCCACCAAACGCATTGCCAATGTGTCGGTGCATCACCGCGCACGGGAGGAGGGACGCTCCGGCTACACCATCAGCAAGCTGCTGAATCTTTGGATGAACGGTTTTACGTCCTTTTCTGTCAAGCCGCTGCGCCTGGCCACCTACGCAGGCACGGTGTTTGCGGGCTTTGGCTTTTTATATCTGATCTACATCATCATCGACCACTTCGTCCGCGGCGCCGCCCCTATGGGTTGGGCGTCTACCACGGCGCTGCTGCTGTTGTTGGGCGGCATGATCCTGCTGGTGCTGGGCCTGATCGGCGAGTACGTCGGCCGCATCTACATGTGCGCCAACGCCGCCCCGCAGTATGTGGCAAGGGAGTATATCAAGCATGAGTGAGCCAACAACTGCCAGAAAATATTACGTAGGGCCGGATTTTTGAAGGCTTTTGCCGCAATCTTCATCGTGCTGCACCATTACCAGCAGTACACCGGCACCTACTAGGAGGACTTCTTCAACTTTTTTCCGCTGATGGATTCCCAGCTGCATGTGGGCTACTTGACGATTCTGTATTTCATGATCTCCGGCTTTTTTGCCGAGAGCCAGGAATTGCGCGAGGATGCCAGAGGTCAGTTTAAATCCCTGCCGGGTAAGTTCTGTCATAAATGCCTGCGCATCTACCCGGTGGCGATCGTGGCCTGCGGGCGGCGGTGTTCGTGGTCGTTGTGGAGCTACTGCCATCCCGTTGTATCTGTTTGTGGAAAAGCCGCTGGCTAAGTACATGAAAAAATATGAGTGGCAAAACCTGCGTCCTGTGGACCCGCTGTGATGCCATATCCGATAAAAAGTAAGGAGGGCTACCATGCGCAACAGCGCTAAATGGTTCCTGTTGCTGCACTTGATTTTGGGGGTGTATGCCAGCAGCAGCGTGTGCAGCAAATTGGCGGCGCAGCAGCCGTTTTTGAGCGTGGGATTCATCCTGCTGTACGGCGGCATGCTGGCGGCGCTGGTGGTGTATGCCTTTGGCTGGCAGCAGGTCATCAAGCACCTGCCGCTGACCACCGCCTACGCCAATAAGGCCATCACCGTGGTGTGGGGGATCCTGCTGGGCTTTTTGCTGTTTGGGGAAAGCATCACCCTGCGCCAGTTTATCGGTGCAGCGGTTATTATTGTGGGCATCGTGCTGTTTGTGCGGGCCGACAACGAAGGGGAGGGCGGCCAATGAACCAGGCACAGCTGCCCTACGTGGCACTTTATCTGCTCAGCACCTTTTTGGCGTCGGTGTCTCAGGTGCTGCTGAAAAAAGCCGCCCTGCGGGAGCATAAGTCCCTGCTGGCAGAGTACACCGATTGGCGCGTGGTCCTGGGCTACGGCCTGTTTGTGGGCTGCTCGCTGCTGACGATGCTGGCCTACAAGGGCGTGCCGCTGAACGTCGGCCCCGTGCTGGAGGCCACCGGCTATATTTATGTGACCTTCTTTGGCGTGGTGATCTTCCATGAGAAGATGAACCCTAAAAAGATCGGCGCGCTGGTGCTGATTATTCTGGGCATTTTGATTTATGCATTATAACGCAAAAAATAAAAGTCTGCACGGGGTTAAAACCGTGCAGACTTTTATCTTTATAAGCGGCCTCCTCTGTGAGAGGGAGGCTCAAGAAGTAGTTACAACCACTCGGGCTGGCGTTCACGGCGGTTGCGGCGGCTGGGCTGAGGATTGCGCTGCACCTCGGTGGCAATGGCATCCAGGGCAAAAGCCAGCAGCATGCCAAACACCACGTCAATGATGCTGTGCTGTTTCAACAACATGGTGGAAAGTGCGATGGACACGCACAGCACGGCGGCTGCGGGGCGCATCCAACGCAGGCGCGGGGCATCGAAGCAGCGGGTGCGGTAGTAAGCCAGCATCAGCGTGACCGAGTTGAACACGTGAATCGACGGGCAGACGTTCATCGGCGTATCGGTGCGATACAGCGACCGCACCGCTTTGGAAAAGATGTCATTGCCGGGTACGTAACGGGGGCGCAGGGCCAGGCCGTTGGGTACGATAGCGTAAAACAGGAGCGCCATCGTCATGCCGGCAAACAGCGGTAGGCATAACCGCCAGAAGTCCGACCGTTCCCCCTTATACAGGATGAAAAAGAGGGTAAACGGGATCCACGGAAACCACAGCGAATAGGGGATGATCGCGTACTTGCAGAACGGGATCAAATCATCCAGCCGACAGTGAACCCACAGATCGGGGGTCTGGATCGTGCGCTCCAGCAGGGCGAAGAAGGTTAAGTAAAACTATGCGTACAGCCCCATAAAGTAGATGGGGTGACGCGCACACCAGTTGCGCATAGAAAACTCCTTTGGAACACCGCAGGGCAAAGGCCTTTCCGCGGATTCTATGATATAGCATTATACGCCGGGAAACCCGGCGAAAACAAGACAAAAACACACCAAGAAACTCTCGACATTCGCAGGGGAATTTGTGTGTTTTTTCGCTTGCTTTACAGGGCAGTATTTCAGAAGCTTCTATAGTTATAAACGACGGATGTGTCAGAATTGTTGCGGGAAGAGGGAAATTTTTTTGAATTTTTTGCGGGAAATGAAAAGGCCCCCTTGCGTAAAGGGGGCAGAATGCCGTTTGTGCGGCCCCCTCTGGGAGGGGGGCTCCCCTTCTGGCACTTCGTGCTACCTCCCCCCGTGCCGGGGGAGTCTATCTCGCAGAGGGAGGCGTTAAAGGTTGTGCTTATTCCCCAATCGAAGCCGGATGGTCGGTGGGGGTATGCTCGTTCTGGTACTTCAGGGAAGCGGCAATGAAACCCTTGAACAGCGGGTGAGCGCGGTTCGGGCGGCTCTTGAACTCGGGGTGGAACTGGGCGCCCAGGTGGAAGTCCCGGCCCGGAATCTCTACAGCTTCTACCAGGCGGCCGTCGGGGCTGGTGCCGGCAATGACCAGGCCCTTCTCCTCGAACTCGGCGCGGAACTCGTTGTTGAATTCATAGCGGTGGCGGTGGCGCTCGTCGATCTCCAGCGTGCCGTAGCACTCGGCCATCTTTGTGCCGGGGGTGATGGTGCAGGGGTACTTGCCCAGGCGCATCGTGCCGCCCTTGGTTTCCACGCCCTGCTGGTCCGGCATCAGGTCAATTACATTGTGCTGGCCCTCGGGGGCAAACTCGCTGGAGTTGGCATCGGCGTAGCCCAGCACGTTGCGGGCGTACTCCATCACCATGATCTGCATGCCCAGGCAGATGCCAAAGTAGGGCATACGGTTCTCACGGGCGTACTGGGCGGCCTGGATCATACCCTCGATGCCGCGGTTGCCGAAGCCGCCGGGCACGATGATGCCGTCCACATCGGAAAATTCTTCGGCGCAGCGGTCCTGGTCCACCAGAGTCTCGCTGTCCACCCACTTGATCTCGACCTTGCTCTCGTTCTCGAAACCGGCGTGGTACAGGCTCTCCATCACGCTCAGGTAGGCATCGTGCAGCTTAACGTACTTGCCCACCAGGGCGATCTTGCAGTTGCGGCTGCGGGTGGCAATGCGGCTGATCAGTTCCTTCCACTCGGTCAGGTCGGTGGGCGGGGTCTGCAGGTGCAGCTGGCGGGCCACCACATTGGTCAGGCCGGCGGCCTCCAGCATCAGCGGGCATTCGTACAGGCTGGGCATGGTCAGGTTCTCAATAACGCAGTCCGGGCGGACATTGCAGAACATGCTGATCTTGCGCTTGATGTCACTGCCAACAGGGCCGTCGGCACGCAGCACGATGACATTGGGGGCGATACCCATGCCCTGCAGCTCCTTGCAGGAGTGCTGGGCCGGCTTGGACTTGTACTCGTCGGAACCGGAAATATAGGGAACCAGCACCACGTGGATGTAGCAGCAGTTCTCGGGGCCCTGCTCAATGCCCACCTGGCGGATGGCCTCCAGGAAGGGCTGGCTCTCGATGTCGCCGGTGGTGCCGCCGATCT
>OHWM01000203.1_pt1 | contig 33910 bp, 29 predicted proteins | sample 1579731 | NCBI WGS metagenome assembly OHWM01 (sample SAMEA3882510, study PRJEB24775) | human gut metagenome | biome: human-associated habitat; feature: intestine environment; material: feces | place: Netherlands | collected 2009/2010
ATGGTTACAGATTCTGTTGTTACCATAATATCACGTCCTTTCCGTTAGAAATCCATGTTCGTCTCTTTTCCTATATTATATCCATTATTTGGATTTTCTACAACTGATTTTTTATCTGCTCTACTGTTCCATTTTTACTGGCAATCTCTTCCCTGGTTTCAAAATAATCTGTGCTGAAATAATGTTTGCTGCTTTTCTGCTCAAATCACGATAATCTTTTGCTTTAATTATTCTCATGTTCTCCACTCATTATTTTTTTATTGTCCGCCCAGAAAATATCGATTGCATTAGCCACACCGTCCTCTGCATTCGATTTTGTAATAAAATCAGCTTTCTCCTTTACTATGTCCTGTGCATTTCCCATAGCTACACCAATCCCTGCATATTCAATCATTGAAATATCATTTAATCCATCCCCGCATGCAATTAACATTTTTCTGTTATATTTTAAATATTTCAATAATTTTTCTAATGCCTGTGCCTTATTCACATTTGCTGGCATTATTTCTAGAAAAAACGGTTCGGATCGGTAAATACTAAGTTGGTTTCCAAAGTAACTCTGTAACTTCCTCTCAAGTTTTTCTAAACACTGTTCTTTTCCAGAAACCAAGCATTTCGTTATCGGAAAATTCACATATTCTACAAATCGAATGTAGTGCCATTTTAGTACCGCATTATTCGACTCTGCTTCCGGTCATTTTTGACCGATTTTTTTTCATTATAGATGGTTCCATTGGCTCGAAAATGGATTTTCACCTCTTTTTCCCCTGATTTAGCACGCCAATTGACACTACCAAAAGGAATGAGTTTATAATCACTTTCCAACCACGATTTTATAATAGAATCCATTTGGGTAAATTACAAGAAATATTTTCACTTGTACTGGAATCCTTATAAAACAATGCATCCGCATCACTGCCAGCACTGCAAAGCCACTTGCCAAAACAACAGTAAAATAACAGTACCAAATGCAACAGCCAAGAAACACTTACAATTTCTTCTCTACCTTTTGCAACTCATCCAATAATGCACTTCTTCTAGGATACGTTGTCTTAAATTCATCCACAAGCAGCTTGGCAGTAGCATTTCCTTTCCACTTAATCAACTGTAATAGGTCCTTACATACTTTCTTATATAATCTTCTATCTGTTGCCTGCGCACATTGTTCTCTTATGTAATTTGCACACAATTCATAAATTTCATTCGGATAATCCATTACAAGAAATTGAGCATAATAGAACAAATTATATGGATTTTCTGTAACGGCTTCTAATAGCAACTTCTTTTCGTTTTCCTTAACCAATACAGACCGATAACATACTGAATATTTGCATTGCTTTAATTCTTTAAGTAAAATTGGCTTCTGACTTTCCCATATCCCCTGACTTTGATACAGCCGCTTTAAAACATCCCAAAATCCTTCATTACCTAGCAACAAGATTTTCTTTGCCTGCTCAATCTGCTTATCTGTTATGCCTGACTGCATATAAACATCAAATAGTATATTATTCCAATCCTCCGGAGTGTTTCTATAAAAGCGACCGTCCTCTTTCTTTATCTGTTCAAGGCACAACTTTTCTGCTTCGTTATAATTCCTCGCATCTGTTGCATCTTTAACTGCAATTATGCACATTTCTCTTATATACAGATTTGCATATAACTCGTCCTTAACTGCGTCTGCACCCTTTAAATGTCGATGTAATTTATAACGTAAAATTGTGTCTTCCTGCCTTTTGTATTCCGGCATATAATCATTCTCAATATCTTCTAAGAATATATCCAAAAGCTTTTCCAATTTTGCTGCCAACTTCTCATCACACAAACAAACAGCCTTTTCCAATAATTCATAGCGCCATGAGTCCCAGCCGTCAAACGCTTTTTTCTTTGCTTCCTTTATAATCAATGACAGTGCATGTTTTCTCATTGCTGCATCCAGTTTGGCAATTGTCTGTGTAGATAAATCTATTAGTTCAAATGCACGCATTATTACATCCGTCAGCATACCGGAACTGCTATCTGCACAAGAAGCCAATTTCACGCCCGAAACAAGCACATATGTATCTGCCTCAAGCGATTCCTGGTATCTTTCCCGCTTAAAAGCATCTTCGCACATATCCAATACATCATGCATATCCATGCAAATATTGTCGCAGCTGTGCCAACCAATAAATCCTCGAACCGTATTGCACTTTATCGATGTGCTAATTGTCATCTTCGCAACTTCTAAAATATCATTTGTCTCAGCCATAGCTATTCCTCTATCTCTATCCCGAACCGTTCACACCAGTCTCTTGCTATTTGCTCATAGCAATCATCCCTGTACTTATACCATTTTTCCTGAAGGTCAAAGTCGTACAGCCTATCCTTAAATCTGCGGAATGCACCCTTGCCTCTGATTGCTGCATCCAATACGTCCTGTGCTCTTCCAGCCGGTAAGTCATAAATAAATTCTTCCATCATCCGATATTCATTCATATCATACTGCCGTGGCAACGGGATATAACCTTCAATAAATCCCTCTTCAATATCTTCTATCAATTCAGGATCCGTTTCTCCATTAACCATACCGTCAAATATCATCAGGATTTCTTCATTTTTCGTGTCATAATAATATTCCATATCCACTCCGGCACCATCAAGTGCCTCGAGAACTTCTTGTAATTTTACTTTCATATGTACCTCATGCTGTTGTGCTATGGAGTTGTTGAGAAAAAGTGACTTATGAATGATGAACTGTATAATAATGCTTTCCATTAAAAAACACATAATTTGCACCAACACAAAAATTATTCATCTGCATCATTAACCAATGTGCCGGCAAATCATAATCGTCAATCAATTCATCTTCCTCATAACCATCCTGAATATCATCAGCCGTCGGAAGCATCCTTCCAAGTGGTCAGCCCCATGTGCTCTTTGCTGCTGTCGGCACGGCAATGATGGTGCTCAGATTATAGTGATTGGTGTTGTAGGTTTTGCCGTCCGCAGCAGTTATTCGAAATTTTCGAATAACTGAATTCTCGTCGATCTCTCCGTCGGCAAATATTTTATTAAGTGATAATTGATGGTGTGCGTTTCCACATTATACAGAAGTCCCATCATTTTCTGGGTCAACCATACATTTTCATCGCAATATACTGCATTTACATCGCTTTCCCCGGTGGCGGAAATCAAAACATCAGCGATGAAATCAAATTGGATTTTCATCCTATAACCATCCTTTTTTAGAATATGGAGTGGTTCAATAAAAATCCGCATCTCGTAGTTCCATCCGGTACGTAATACATTTTTGTTCCTCCAAATCTATTTTCTTCCTAGTCGAGTTTTAAAATCCTGATATCCAAACGCAGTAACCTGTTCCAGCCTTCCTTGCATTCCCAAACTCCATATATCCGGAAGCGGCATCCCGTTAAATGTATTATTTTTACAAGTCGTATAAATTGCCATATCGCCGAAGATTACCATATCGCCAGCTTTTAGTTCCTTCGGAAAATAGTAATCTCCGATCACATCTCCCGCAAGGCAGGTCGGTCCTGCCAAACGGTATCGGTGCTGATATTGCCCGCCTTCATCCGGCTGTTTTGCTGCATTGTAAATTGGTGGCTGGTACGGCATTTCCAGTACATCCGGCATATGGCAGGCCGCACTTGCATCCAGAATTGCAATCTGTGTCTCTCCATTTTTCACAATATCAAGAACACGACTCACAAGATACCCTGCATTCAGAGCAACCGCCTCGCCCGGCTCCAGATATACCTGAACATCCCATTTCTTCTTTATGGACAGAAGTAGCTCCTCCAGCCGGGACCTCTCATAATCATGTCTGGTAATATGATGTCCACCGCCCAGATTCACCCATTTCATTCGTGGAAGGATATCCCCGAATTTGTCTTCCACTGCACGCATCGTCACTTCCAGTGCATCTGCATTCTGTTCGCACAGCGTATGGAAATGGATTCCATCCAGCAGTGAGATCAAATCTTCCGTCATTTCTTGATTCCACTGTTCGCGTGTTGTTCCCAGTCTGCTGCCCGGAGCACACGGATCATATATGTCATGTCCGTCCTGTGTAGAACATTCCGGGTTGACCCGAAGTCCGATGCTTTTCCCTTGTGCCTTTGCTCTTTCCCCTAATTTCTTTAACTGCCCCGGCGAATTGAACACAATATGGTCTGCATACTCAAGAAGCTCATCAAATTCATCTTCCCGGTAAGCTGCACAGAAGACATGGACTTCCTTTCCACCCATTTCTTCTTTTCCCAAACGAGCCTCGTACAATCCGCTCGCTTCTGTACCTGCAAGATATGGCTCTAAAAGCGGATAGAAATTGTAATTAGAAAATGCTTTCTGAGCCAGTAATACTTTGCACCCGGTCCGTTCTGCCACCGCCAAGAGACAGAAGCCATTGCACTCCAGCTGAGTTTCATCAATCACATAGCTTGGACTTGGCAGCCTGCGAAACAAGTCCTCCGGGCTGTATTCTTCTAATCCCGAAAAAACAATTTTATTCATATTCATTACTCCACAATAACCGGATCATAGCTTTCACTGCGTGGCAGTCCATACTGATCTAACGCAGCAAGGAACGGATCCGGATCAAATTCTTCTACTGTATGTACACCTGTCTTTGTCCATTTTCCGGTCAGAAGCATCAATGCACCACACATTGCCGGAACTCCGGTCGTATAGCTGATTGCCTGGCTCGCTACTTCCTTGTAGCACTCCTGGTGATCACATACATTATAGATATAATATGTTTTTTCTTTTCCGTCTTTCTTTCCTGTAAAAATACAACCGATATTTGTCTTTCCATGTGTACGTGGACCAAGGCTTGCCGGATCCGGTAACAGTGCCTTCAGGAATTTGATCGGAACAATCTGCTGTCCCTCGAATTCAATCGGAGTTGTAGAAAGCATCCCCACATTTTCCAGGCAATTCATATGTGTGAGGTAGCTCTGTCCAAATGTCATGAAGAAACGGATTCGTTTCACTTCCGGAATATTTTCCGCGAGAGATTCGATTTCTTCATGATGAAGCAGATACATATCTTTCTGTCCGACACAGTCAAAATCATACTCACGTTTTATGCTCATAGCCGGGATTTCAACCCAGTGTCCGTCTTCCCAGTAGCTTCCCGGTGCTGATACTTCACGCAGATTTACTTCCGGATTAAAGTTGGTAGCAAATGCGTATCCGTGATCTCCGCCGTTGCAATCCAGAATATCGATTGTATCGATCGTATCGAATTCATTTTTCTTTGCATGTGCACAGTATGCCTGTGTCACTCCCGGGTCAAATCCGCATCCAAGAAGAGCAGTCAGCCCAGCCTTCTCAAACTTCTCACGGTATGCCCACTGCCAGCTGTAATCAAAATAAGCAGAAAAGCCTTTCTCCTCGCAGCGTTTGTTGTAAATTTCACGCCACTCTGGATCCTCCGTGTCTTCCGGCTCATAGTTTGCAGTATCCATATAGTTCACTCCACAAGCCAGACATGCATCCATGATCGTCAGATCCTGATACGGAAGTGCGATGTTCATCACAAGATCCGGCTGATACTCCTTGATCAGTGCGATCACCTGATCCACATCGTCCGCATCTACCTGGGCTGTTGTAATCTTTGTTTCGGTTTTTCCTTCCAGGTCTGCCGCCAACTCATCACATTTTGATTTTGTTCTGCTCGCAATACACAGCTCGCTGAACACTTCGCTTACCTGGCAGCACTTTCTGATTGCCACAGAAGCTACTCCGCCGCATCCAATTACTAATACCTTACTCATTTTCGTTCTCCTCCTGTAAATTCACTCTGTATGTTCATTCTATCTATTCAAATTCTGCATGTTCACGCTACTTTGTCACAAATGGTCTGAACGATCATTTTTTCAGACTCAGAAGTAATTCCCGCAGTACCTTGCATGCTGTCGCAGTAGACACTCCGCTCTGATCTAACATCGGGGCAAGTTCATTAAGATCCGCTCCGACAATCTTTGTTTCGGATACAAGGCGGATCGCATGTAACAGCTGCATGAACGTGACTCCTCCGGCCTCCGGAGTTCCTGTTCCCGGAAATACAGACGGATCCAGACAGTCCAGATCGATTGTAAAATATACCGGGGTGTTGTTCTCTTTCAATTGCTGTACGACTTGTTCCAATCCTTCAAAATCAAACGGATGAAGATCGGTGTGTTCTTTTGCAAATGCAAATTCTTCCCGCTCTCCGCTTCGAATACAGAACTGGTGAATGCGTCCGTCTCCCAACATGTCATGGCATCTGCGGATGACACAGGCATGACTCAGTTTTGCACCGAGATAATCCTCTCTCAGATCGGTATGCGCGTCAAAATGGATGATGTGCATTTCCGGAAAACGCTTGTATACTGCACGTACATTTGCCAGCGTTACAAGATGTTCTCCGCCCAAAAGCAATGGCATTTTTCCCTCTTCCATAATCTGATCGGCATGCTGTTCGATGTCGGAAAGTGCATCCTCTGTATTGCCAAAGCACAGCTCCAGATCTCCGCTGTCAAATACAAAACAATCCGTCAAATCTTTATCCTGATACGGACTGTATGTTTCCAGCCCGAAGCTTTCATGGCGCATCGCTGATGACCCGAACCGGGCACCCGGGCGATAGCTTGTCGTGGAATCAAAAGGCGCACCAAACAGGACGATTTCCGCTTTCTCATACTCACAATCACACCCGATAAATGTTTCAATATTCTGTTTCATCTCTTATTCTACCTCCTCAAGCAGCCGTTCCAAAAACGCCGGAAGATAAAAGGCACCTTTATGCAGACGGGTCGTATAATAATTCGTTTTCAGATTCAACGCCTGCCATTTCTCCGCATCAAGATCATCCAGCGGATGATATTTTTTGCTTGCGAAACCAAAGAGCCAGTATCCTGCCGCATAGGTCGGGATGTGTGCCTGATACACTCTGCTGATTGGAAATGTACTGACGATCCGCTGGTGGCTGCGCTGCATCGCTTCTGCATCGTGCTGATAAAACGGGCTTCCCTGCTGATTGACCAGGATTCCGTCCTCATGTAGTGCATTGTAGCAGATTCCATAGAACTCTTTTGTAAAATAACTTTCCGAAGGACCGAACGGGTCTGTGGAATCCACAATGATCAGATCATATTCATCCGTGCGGCGCCGGATAAAGCGAAGTGCATTGTCAAAATAAATATGCACACGTTCATCATCCAGCCGGCTGGCATTTTCAGGCAGATACATCCTGCAAGCCTCTACAACCTGCTCATCCATTTCCACCAGATCAATATTTTCAATCGTACGGTAACGTGCCAACTCATGGACAACGCCGCCGTCTCCTGCTCCGATCACAAGTACATTCTTAATTCCGGGATGAACCGCCATCGGAACATGCGTGATCATTTCATCATAAATAAACTCATCCCGTTCCGTCAGCATGACATTTCCATCCAGTGACAGAACTTTACCGAATTCCGGTGTCTCGTAGATATCAATCTGCTGATACGGACTTTTGTGTGAATAGAGGTGTCTGTTCACCCGGATACTGTGTTTGACATCGGGAGCGTGAAATTCACTAAACCAAAGTTCCATGATCGTCCTCCTTTAAAATATTGATATATTCAATCTCCGGATCCTCCGGTCCTGTCATGGAGCATCCTTTTTCTTTTGCATACTTGATATATTCCAGAATATCCTCTGTAATTTTCTCTCCCGGTGCAAGGATCGGGATTCCAGGCGGATAACACATTACAAATTCGCTGCAGATACAACCTGCACTGCTGCCAATCGGAACACTGATTGTTTCCGCATAGAACGCTTCCTGCGGACTCATCACAACCTCGGGATCAATATACTCCTGATTCATCAGACCGCTGCTGTCTGTCTGATATCTTCTGCGTATTTCAGCCAGTGCACTCACCAGTCGTTCCAGTTCCTGTGGTCTGTCTCCGATGGAGAGATATGCAAGGATATTTCCGATATCCCCAAACTCAATCTGAATATCATACTCATCCCGAAGAAGATCATACACCTCAATGCCCGCAAGCCCGATATCCCGTGTATGGACACTAAGCTTTGTCGGGTCAAAATCAAACACGGAATCTCCATTGATCAGTTCCGATCCAAATGCATAATAGCCGCCTACCGCATTGATTTCTTCCCGTGCATACGCCGCCATGGAAGACACCTGACGGAACACTTTCCTTCCACGCAATGCAAGATTGCGGCGGCTGATATCCAGACTGGACATCAGAAGATAACTGCCGGAAGTCGTCTGCGTCAGATTGATGATTTTCCGCACATGACCTTCCTGAATATTCGGACCCACCAGTAATAAACTAGACTGTGTCAGACTTCCACCGCTCTTATGCATGGAAACCGATGCCATATCCGCTCCCGCTTCCATCGCTGACACCGGCATGTCCTCCCCAAAATAGAAATGGGTTCCGTGTGCCTCATCAGCCAGACAGTACATGCCCGCATCGTGAGCCATTTTTACAATTGCTTTCAGATCACTACAGATTCCATAATATGTAGGGTTATTCACCAATACAGCAACTGCATCCGGGTGTTCTGCTATCGCTTTTGCCACCTGTTCTCTCTTCATCCCCAGGGAAATGCCCAGATGGTGGTTCACTTCCGGATTCACATACACCGGAATCGCACCGCAGAGTACAAGCGCATTGATCACACTGCGATGTACATTTCTCGGAAGAATGATCTTATCTCCTCTCTTACAGACCGAAAGCACCATCGTCTGCACGGAGCTTGTGGTACCTCCGACCATAAGAAATGCGTGTGCTGCACCAAAAGCATCTGCCGCCAGTTCTTCCGCCTCGCGGATGACAGAAATCGGATGGCACAGATTATCCAGCGGTTTCATACTGTTCACGTCAATGCTGATGCAACGCTCCCCTAAGAATTCTGTCAGCTCCGGATTTCCCCGGCCCCGTTTATGTCCAGGCACATCAAAAGGCACAACCCGCATCTGTCGGAATTTCTGCAGTGCCTCGTAGATCGGTGCCTTATTTTGATTCAATTCGTGTTCTTCTCTCATTTTACACCTCAAAAAAAAGCAAGCTGTAAACACACAGCTTGCTTTGAAATCTTCAATCGTTATCTCTTATACAGCATCAATACTTTTACTACGCTTAATTGACCGTTTCACAAGTCTGCACTATCATGCATTTCGGTTATGAAGTAACCAACTTATAAAATTTGAGCTTTTAACTCAATCAATGAGGGTATCCTATCTTATACCCATCGGCAGCGGACCCGGCTGTCCGTATGGCCTCGACTTCAAAAGAAGTGGTCCTGTATTCGCTAGATAACTCTTTGCGTCGTTTTAATTTTATCATTTTTTCGGATAATGTCAATGTGAAAATTTAACCTCTTATACCAAAATAATTTTTCATCTCTGTCTGAAATGAAGAATGTCTTGGAAATTTTCTTTTATATATGGCAAAAATGTTCTGTCGCATCCCCTTTTCACCCATTTGTTCCTTTATTTCGGCAATCATTGCAAGCCCGAAAAGCCTATCGAATTCGCAACCGCTTTAGCCGCCTTTGAGGGAACAGCATCTTCAAATAAGTATAAAAGAAACAGGCAAATTCCTTCCCCGACAAAACAATTGCTCCACCCCAAAGAACCGCTTGGATTTTTGATACTGCTTTTACTGCTTTAAAATTTCCCGTATAAAAGTTCAACTCATTATATGTATAATTGTTAATGATGTTCTGATTCAGCTCAGAATTTCTTATAGAGGTAACCGGATTTCCTTTTATCCTTGAAGCCAGAGCCTTCTCCGCTCTTATACCATATTGCTCTGCCATTTCCCTTGTAGCAAACAATCTTAAAAGATTTCTTACCGTAGAATCAGAGCGAAAACTTTCCCAGCAAAAAAGCATTAGCTTTTCTGTATGATTAAGATATGACGAAGCACACGCTGCCTTTAATGCTATTTTACTGCGGATTGTCAGCTTAGAATCAATCTTTTCTATTGCATTCTCTCCAATTTTCTCTATTTGGGAATATCCATAATTTTTATCATACTCGTTCATGGCTTCCAGGTACAAAGATGGATGTACTTTATAGTTATCATTCGCCATTTTCACAAGCCCTTCTATTCCCTCACGATATAAAACAGCTTCTTTCAGCAATCTGCTCTCTGTATCGCCGCTTTTTGTCTTCAGCAATGAAATCCAGTCATTCCAGAATTGCTCGGTTTCCGTCAAATTTTCTCTTCCTGCATGGAACATATCCTCAATATGAAGATCATGAAATGCATAATGTGAAAAATACAAATATATATCTTCCGCCCGTTCTTCCGGCACTCTCATTTGATAATCCACATACAGGGTCAAAAGTGCCAACTGCTTCAAGTCTGCAGTCACTATTTCTTTTTCGACCAATACTTCCAAATCTGCAGGATCAACATATTCTTCCTCTGCAAACACTTCCATCTCCCAGATCCATTCATAGATCAAACTGGCTTCCTGATATTTCCTGTCATCTACACAGTCTTTTGCAAACCGGAGCATCGTATTAATTTTATCTCCAATCCCCTGTTCATCATAATATTCTGTAATTAGATCACTATCCCAATATCCACTGGAATAATCTTCATATTCATCTGCGTTCAGATAGAGTTCTCCTTCATCAATCTGCTGTATCCAAATTTTGATCTGTGCCATTTTTTCGGATACAAACTCATCTGACATTCTTGCCTGAACCCCATCATGAGAGTTCACTGACTGATCTGTCAAATATCCAGCCACAATCTGATTATATTTTCTGTTCTGGTTCTCAGTTAAAAGCTCTGACATTTCCAATATCAGCTCGATCAAATTTTCCTTGTTTAATTTCTTCAGTTTCTCTCTCGTTATCATATGCTTACCGCCTACCACAGCATTTTTTATATTTTTTCCCACTGCCGCACGGACACGGATCGTTTGGATAAATTTTCGTTTCTTTTTTTCCTGCTTCATAAAGTTCTTCACCTACTGCACAGCGAAAACCATCCTCGGCAACATACGTCCAGTCAAACATTTCCAACACTTTGTTACAAAACTCCAGACGTTTTTCGTATTCACCTGCATTTCCCAGTTCCATTTCCATATCCTGAAGCCATGCCTCCACCGGATATTCATAATCCTGTGATTCCATCACTTCACTGACACTCAGTAATTATTTTATGTGTATCTTCAAAATCAATACTATGCTGAACCATTTCAGCCAATGCATTCGTATACCTCTTTTCATCATATGACTGATTTTCTTTCATCACATCATAAATCTCTGTCAGTACTACCACACCGATTTTTTCTTTCGCTTCCCGCATAGAATATCCTGCATCAAGCAGTTTTTGGTATGCTTCTTTTGTTGACGGCGGATCATTGTCCCGTAATTGATTATCTACCACATCTAATATTAGTTTTTTTAATCTTAAATTCTACATTCTTTTTTCTCCCATTTAAATATACAACTTTTGCTGAAATATGCAAACTGAAAATTATAGTTCTCAATAATCTATCTTCAAAATTAGCTGTATATCTAATGGCTCTTTATCGCTCCATTACTTCATGCATAGAACCACTCCGAGAACCAAGGCAACACTTACGCATAGTGCACCCATACCAATAAACACTTTTCGCACGAAAGCTGATTTATCAGCAGGAGAGTAGAATTCATCTGGATGGTTTGGATTAACGTAAAGGTTGACCTTTTGACCGACGGATACCTCTGGTCTCACTGTTCCTACAGATGCTCGTTTTCTCAGCACTGTGCCATGAACGCTGTATTCATAAACAGGAAACCATGACATCATCTTCACTTCATCGGCATCGGTGTAGCCGGAGGCGCCGATTGCCCGGTGCTGTATGTCGGTCACTGATGCAATGCCTTGTTGTGTGCAGGAGGCTCTCTTTCGCTTCTCTCTTGCATATAGTGCAGTGCCAATACATAGGAAAATCACGCCAAGCAGACCAAGCACAGATATGATCAGCAATAGCACCCAATAGAATTCATTCGCCGCTTTCATGTATAACCTCCTCAAATTCCTGTTCGTGCTTTTTGAAAAAATTGTAAAAATATTGAACATTTTCTAATTCATTCCATTTTACTACATCGTATTCTTTCGTATCTATGTTATATATTTTGGCATTTAGTGTACCAAGCATAAAAGGTGAGTGTGTTGCAATAACAAATTGACATTCCAGTAACCTTGCCAAGTGTATGATCGTCAATCAGCTTGTTTCCATCAGCAAACAGGATGCCATTTTTATCAAGGAAATACAGAAACATTGTTGCTGCGATTCGTTTGTTGCCATCGGAGAAGCTGTGATTCTTTGTTATGAAATACAAAAGATTTGCAGCTTTTTCTTCCAGTGTCGGGTAAATATCCTGACCTGCAAAGCTCTGATAGATATTACCGATGCTGCTCTTAAAGGAATCATCCTTTTCATTGCCAAACAAATCGGAATCAGTTGAAAACTTCATACTGTCAATGACTTGTCTGCATTCTTCATATGACAGTATATAGACTGCCTTGTTTCCGTCCGGTCGTTTCATTGTCTGGTGGTCATAATCATCCAGCAAGTCCAAGGCAAGACTGTATTTTTCAATTACCGAAAGCACCTGCTTTGCATCCAGACTGTTTTCTGTTCGCTTCATAATCCGTATCACCTCACCGAGTTGGTTCATACGGTTAGCATTCACAGCATATCCCTGAATTATGTATTGCTTCAGGATGGAGTTTGCCCATTTACGAAAAGCGATGCCCTGCTTTGAATTGACACGGTATCCAACGGATATGATGACATCGAGGTTATAGAAAGCAACCGGCTGACTGACACCAGCAACACGCATTTTTTGCGTGTTGCTCTCTCGTTCCAGTTCTCCATCGGTAAAAATCTTGTTGACATGCTTTCGAATGGTTTTTTCATCCCTGCCATAAAGAAGTGCCATTTGATTTGAGGACAGCCATACCGTTTCCAGTTGAGGAGATACATTTACTTCCAATGCTAATTCTCCATTTTCAAATAAAACTATTTCATCTTTATTATTGTTCATTCGGAATCCTCCCTTTTCGCCCGACACTTATATACATTATGCTGATTTTTACATTGCGGAGAACAGAACTGCACATTGGAGCGGCTGGCTACAAATATCTTTCCACAGTGCTTGCACAGTTTCAGCGTAGAGTTTTCATCCGTTATCATAAAGGAAAACATCATCTGAATGGCGAGCATCAGGGAATGGAAATCCCAGACAATGGTGGGCTTATCCAAAAGTTCTATGTGGTAAGTCGGTGCAATGCCGCCAAAACATTCCATTCCTTTTCGGTATACATTCCGTTCTGCTTCCTCCAACGTATCATAATCCTGATAATACAGAAAGCTGGTAACAAAGGTAAAAGCCCAGTCAGAGAATACCGTGGTAATCCAGTCATATTTATCCATACTTCGTCATCCTTTATTCATTTACTTCTATTGATTGTAGCATTGCTGTGAATTTTGGCAATGCATCAAAAGCATTTTCCAAGTCGCAACTCATTCCAATCAACAGTTCCGTATTCATATAATTCATTAATCCCAAAACATTAAATCTCATACTTTTTGGAGTATTAGTTTTATAAGACAAGATTCCTAAATTAAAAAGCTTCTCCCTTCTCATTAATATTTCTCCACGCTGATAACCTGGACACATTCTTTTGTAATACTCATCATATGCTGCAATTCTACTTTTTACATTTTTCTTTTCTAAACTCACTTCTAACTGGCGTTTTATGCAGTAGATGTTAGAACTATTTTTATCTATCCATGCAAAATCTAATGACATCTGTGGATAAAAATAACTTTTTCTCATCCTCTGTCATTTTCTGTATACCGTCAGGTAATTCAATCCATAAATTCTCATAATAATTCATTTGCATAATTATTCTCCTATATTCCATGTAATTCCATCTTTAGTATTACCCTTTGAAACCAATTCACCTGAAGAACTGTTATAAATACTAAGATCAATATAATAGGAATTACTATCCCCTTTTAGCAATTGATTTAGCATACCTATAGTTTCTGTATATGTAAAATAATTACTCTGATCCTGCTTGCTAAGAGCAGAATCAAACTTATAGCTGATTTCAGAAAAATCAGTATTCCAGCTTATATCATATCCATCTCCTAAATTCTTAAACTGCTCACTTACAGAACTTAAATATTGATTCATATTTTCGATCAAAGTATTTTTTTGCGACTCTGTAACTTTTAATTGAACAGTGCCATCACTATCTATATAAATATATTGATAATCGTTTCCAGCTGCTGCCTGAAGAATATTGATTACACTCATTCCATCAATAAAGGATGATTTTATATCAATCACTTCTCCTTCATCCTCATATTTCGATTCAAGTTCACCAGCTTCTTTATCATCAAGTATATAACTGGCTTTCCATTCTGTATCACCATATGAAACATCATCCTTTTCTAAATTACCTCCAGCAACTAATTTTCCTGTATCTACATTATAAACATCTAAAGTAATCGTATAATCTTTCTGCCCATTAAAAAGTTGATATAAAGCACAATAAATAGCTGTTTTCCCAACATATGCAAAGGCTTCTTTGAACGATATTATAGTGTCATAATATACATTAATCACATCAAAAGAATCACTGCAGGATGCACTATACTTAGAACTGACATTCGTTAAAGTCGATAACTGTGCATCTACCTTATCTTTAGCATAATTCTTCCAATAATTAGCCTGTTCTTCTGTAACTGAAATCTTAACTAGTCCATCAGCAATTTTTAGTTCTTCATAGTTTCCATCACCATTAGTTTTTAAATAATCCATAAGATTATCTGCATTCATACCAGACAAACTTTCGAATGATTCCGGAATAGAAACTGTAATACAATCGCCCGCATTCTGTGTCGATTTATTATCAACACTTTTTTTACTTCCACATGCCGTTAACATAAATATGCATAACACTAGCATTACACTTATACCTATTTTCCATTTTTTCATATTTTTTTCTAAAAAAAACATCATCATTTTTTCTTCTCCTGTCTAAATCAATTTTTTAAACTACCGCAAGAGCAACTAAAGATGCTCCTCCAGTTTCAGGAGCTAAAACAATGGCTCCCGCTATTATAACTCCTACTGCAACTCCTGCCGCAACATAGCCCCAATTGATATCTGGTGCTTCGAATTGAGGAAGTTGTATCGGTTCAGGCTCTACAGCCGGTACTGGCAATGGTGTCCATCCATTATCATTTTTCCTTTTTATCCCTATAGTTGATGTAATCGATCCCACCTCATCTTCTGTCTTAATTGATTCTTCAAAGGACACTTCTTCTAAAGACATTTTGTCTTTCACAGTATAAGTATCTTTTCCAACTTTCATTGTAGCAGAACCTTCAAGTTCTCCACTATTATTGATTGAAAAACTCGTTCTATCCGATGAAACTGATACACTCACTTCTTCATCAGTATTTCCTTCAACCCCAAACGAAAGAGCTCCGTCTGAATCTGTTGAATACGATATATTTTTAAATTTAATTTTTTGATCCTCTGCTATTAAGTTAACATCAAAATCCGAATTTCCTCTAATATCTGCATTAACAGAATAGTAGCTTCCCCTTTTAAATTTGCCCATTCTATATATCTCTTTGCTTTTTCTAAACGCTTATAATCACCCCCTGAGACCATATCATTTTCTTTTAAGTCCATTATTAATTGTTTTTTATTTGAATACAGTTTTGCTAATCCATAATGGAATGGCTTTGGATTTTCAAAGAAAGTTTTATGTGAATCAATGTCCTTTTCAAGCATTTGCTCAATCTGAGTAGCTTCTTCTGCATACGCTTTATATTGCTGCTTCAAAACATATGCTTGATCCGCTAATGCTTCCCTTTTTCCCTCTTGATTTATCTTTACACTTTGATAATTTTTTCCCCCCAGCGTTCAATCTCCATATCCATTTCGTTATTAAATATGCCTTCAGCCATTATTATAGCTTTCAATCGTTCCTCTTGTTCATTGTTATAAAATGTAATGATTATAGAATTTAATACTTCCTCTATTATAAGTTCCGCTATCTTCATATACTCAGTAATTCTCTTATAATTTAACTGTTCCAACCCAAAATACATTGGCAACTGTTTCTCCACCAATAAATTTTACAGAATCAAGTCCGAACACTCCTGTAATTTTCTTAATGTACAAGAATAATCCAATCCCTTATTGCTCTTAATTATTCTTTGAATTGTTCCAATCATTTCTTGAGGAGCAAAAAATGATTCTATTTTTTCATATTGTTCTTGATATATTTTTATCTTTGAATTCAACTCGTCTGAATCTTTACAATAATCCTCCGCAGATTCATGCTCTGCAATAAGACTCGTAAAATCATAATGCATTCCTTCAAAATTTTGCTGCGATAATAAATTTCTATGTGTGAATTTTTTAGTTATCCAATCTGCAATATAATTTGATAGTATATCATCCGATACTTTTCCTTGAAACCAAGATAATTCAGAATTTGAACTTTGTATACAAGCGAAAAAATAGATAGTATCATTTCTGCATATGAGGACCGAATTAAAGAATATATTGCATATTTGAGAAAAATGTATTTGGAAGAGGAATCTTTGTTAATGAAAGTTACTGATGAAATAAAAGAGGAGTGTTCTGGATATGCAGAGTTTCTTGGATTAGACTATTCTGAAGGGGAGGATATTTTTGATAAGTTTATTACGGATAATAAAATAAGAGAAAAATCTGGAATTCTTATGGCATTATTAACCTATTACGGTGATAGAGATCGATTGGGATAAAATACGAGAGAACACTCTAAAATTAGTTTGTGGTTATCGAGATACATATGCGGGTAAAGAATGGAAATGCAGAGAGCTACAAGAAAAAAATGGACAGATACGAACAGAAATAGAACGAATATTTAAGTATATAATTATATTTTTCTCCTGGTATGATGTAGTCATAGACCAATAAGGTCATCCACATCATATTCTCTAATCTATATCCTGGTTGGTAAGAGGATTCTCCTCCATAATCACTCCAACCATAGATACGTGTATAAGTTACATACATTTTTGTATGATTATTCACTCCTAGACTAATTTCACAAAGGTATCTCTTTTCTGTATCTCCTTTTGATGTTCAGCCACAAAACATCTTTTTGACAATTCAATAAACTGATTAATTGCACAGTATCAAGGAACGTTTAGGACATGAAAAAATACAGACAACACTCGGCACTTATGGTCATCTGTATCCAAATACGAATCTTGAAGTTGCTAAAAAGCTGACTGGAATATTACAAGTACAATCTGCTAGTGAAAGCATTGCTAATTATACCAGCAATCAACATACAGCAATCTATCACAGAGCAGTTGAAGAAAAATAATGCAATGAAAATGCAATCCTATAAAGGAAAAGCTGTAAAACCCTTGTAAACAAAGGCTTTACAGCTCAGCTTCAACTATTCAAACTCAATCGTTCCCGGTGGCTTACTCGTCAGATCATAGAATACTCTGTTTACTCCACGCACTTCATTGATAATTCTGCTCATCACCTTATTCAGAACTTCATACGGGATCTCTGCCGCCTCTGCAGTCATGAAATCAACTGTATTCACTGCTCTCAGTGCAACGGCATAATCATAAGTTCTCTCATCACCCATAACACCAACACTTCTCATGTTCGTCAGTGCTGCGAAGTACTGACCGATCGTGCGGTCAAGTCCTGCATTGGCAATCTCCTCACGGTAGATAGCATCTGCATCCTGAACGATACGAACCTTATCGGCTGTTACTTCACCAATGATGCGGATTCCAATTCCCGGTCCCGGGAATGGTTGACGGAATACCAACTTCTCCGGCAGTCCAAGTTCCAATCCTGCTTTGCGAACCTCGTCTTTGAAGAGGTCACGAAGCGGCTCAATGATTTCTTTGAAATCTACATAATCCGGAAGACCGCCTACGTTGTGGTGGGATTTGATGACGGCTGACTCTCCGCCAAGTCCGCTCTCAACGACATCCGGATAAATGGTTCCCTGTGCAAGGAAATCAACTGCACCAATCTTCTTTGCTTCTTCTTCAAAAATACGGATAAATTCTTCACCAATGATCTTACGCTTTGCTTCCGGCTCTGTAACGCCTGCAAGTTTATTATAATATCTCTCCTGTGCGTTCACACGGATAAAGTTCAGATCGAACTGTCCTTTCGGTCCGAATACAGCCTCTACCTCATCTCCCTCATCTTTGCGAAGAAGACCGTGATCTACGAATACGCAGGTAAGCTGCTTTCCGATCGCTCTGGAAAGTAATCCTGCTGCCACTGAAGAATCAACTCCGCCTGATAATGCAAGCAGTACTCTGCCGTCTCCGACTTTTTCACGGATCTCTTTAATTGTATTCTCCACAAATGCATCCATTTTCCAGTCACCAACACATTCACAGACATTTTTTACAAAATTATTGATCATCTTTGTTCCTTCAGCAGTATGGAGTACCTCTGGATGGAACTGGATTGCATACAGCTTTTCTGCTTCATTTTCGGCTGCTGCCACAGGACAGTCTGCTGTATGTGCAGAAATCTCAAATCCCGGTGCAATTTTTGAAATATAATCGAAATGACTCATCCAGCAGATTGTCTTTTCAGATACTCCCTCAAAAACTTTGGATTCCCTCTTATCAATAATAACTTCTGTCTTTCCGTATTCTCTGACATCTGCTCTCTCAACTTTTCCGCCAAGAACATGAGACATCAACTGTGCTCCATAACATAACCCAAGAACCGGAATACCAAGCTTGAACAGCTCATCTGTATAAGTCGGTGAATCCGGCTCATAGCAACTGTTCGGTCCCCCTGTCAGAATGATTCCCTTAGGATTCATTGCTTTAATCTTCTCAATATCCGTCTTGTAAGAATAAATTTCACAATATACATTACATTCTCTGACACGGCGTGCAACTAACTGGTTATACTGGCCACCGAAATCAAGAACGATCACTAACTCTTTCTTCAAGGCTCTCCTCCTGTAAAATATGATCTTATAAGATCTTCTTTTTTGTTCCGTACCCTTAATTATAGTAGAGCTTTCCCGCTTTTACAAGCATTATTTCAGTCCTTCCAAACTGTTGTCCTTCCAAACTGTACATATTTCAATCCTCCAAACTGTCATAAATTGAGCTGGCTGACACCTACGGCTCACCATTGCCCACAACACATCACTTAACAGTTCAGTGTTCTTCCTCCGGCAAATTATATCTCATGTGAACCCGACTGCAGCTTACCAGGTTTTTGCAACAAAGAAACTACGATACTCCGCACCATCTATCTCTACTGTTTCCCAGATGCAGCTTACCGGGTTTTTGCAAAAAAGAAGCTACGATATCCCGCACCGGCTATCTCTACTGTTTTCCGGATGCAGTTCACTGGGGTTTGCAACAAAAAGAAGCCGCCCTGCATTACCAGAACCGCTTCCTCTTTTCAATCCTATTTTTCTCTATAATCAAGCTGCATATTTTTCAAGTTCTTTCTGTAATTCTTCACAATGATCCGAATACATCTGAAGTTCAATCACGTTATTAAGTCCAAGGTGCATAATGCCAAGCAATGATTTTGCATCTACCACTGCACGACCTTTTTTCAGATCCATATCAAAATCATATCTTGAAACAGTATTAACAAAAGCTACGATTTCTTCAGGATTTTTAAATGTAATCTGCATCTTACTCATTCTTCTCACCTCTTTATTCCCCGACTATACAATGTATGAAACCCTTTTCATCTAAGTCAGTTGGTATCATACCATACATTTCTATCTTGAAAAGGTGGAAATTTTTTAAAAAGGTGGACTATTTTAATCTATTTTACTGCATTTTTTTACGAAATTCTGTTGGAAGCATCCCCACTTCTTCTTTAAATACCCGGCTCATATATTTGGGGTCTGAATACCCTGTTAATTCCGCAATCTGATTTAATTTTAACTTGCTGTTCAGTAACAGATCTTTGATCTTTTCTATTCTGAATTTCCGTACTGTTTCTGTAAAACTGCTCTGTGTCTCTTTCTTAAACTGCGTACTCAGATACTCTTCCGAAACATAAAGCCTGCTGGCTGTCTCTTCCAGGGTAATCCCCTCACTATAATATTTTTTTGCCATCTCGACTGCCTTACGGACCATCATACTGAATGCTTCATTTCCCTGAAGATCCTCTTTTTCAAAATTAAAATAATTTAATAATTCTTCTATCGCTCTTCGAATCTGCTTCCAGCTCGTTGCCTGACCTATTTCAAGAATCAGAATAAGTACCTGAATTTCTGCTCCAAGCTCCCATTGGATCTTATACATATTTACGATGTTCAGACTGAAACGAATCAGACAATCTTTCAGTGTCTCGGGAAAACAAAACTGCCCCTCCAGCATTTCACATAATTCTTCAAAGCACTTTTCCAGCTCTTTTTTTCTTCCCGCCAACGTACAATCTCTTGCCCGTAATTCAAGTTCTGCAGGATATTTCAATGGAAGAAGCTCCAGTTCCCGTCCCGCTATTCCCTTCTCACTGATCAGCACACCTCTTCCAAGCGTCAGATTCCACTGCCGCAATAACGGTATTTTTGTCCGATATTGCCAAAGATCCATCATATGGTCGATTCTTTTCCACACGCAGACTACATCCCCATTGAGATTACTGCATAACATAGGGACAATATTTTCCTGGAAGTATTGCTCTGCCATTTCAAATTCCGCTGTCTGATATACAATCACAAATATTTCCTGCCATACTTCCAATGGAAGAATGCAGACTCTGAATTTATTTTCTTTTTGCAGACTTCTTTTCAGCAAATGAACTGCTTCTGCTTTATTTTTTTCAAAATCTTCCCCCAACCACAAAATAAACATCCCACAAGAGTCTTCCACCGTAAATCCATAATTTCTGACTGTAATCTCATTTAATTTATTCTCCGGCTGATACTGCCCGTTCATACACCCGATCAGGAGATTCTCCACTGTAAAAGATGCATTCAGCCAATACTCATTTCTCATTTTTTCGCAGATCTGCATCAATGCCCTTTTTAACTCAAGCGGACGGATAGGTTTCATGATATACCCGTCCACGCTCAATTCAATCGCCTGCTTTGCATATTGAAAATTTTCCGTTCCACTCAAAACTACCACTTTAAAATCAAATGCTTCTGCACGAAGTTTCTTCAACATCGACATTCCATTCATTCGTGGTAATTCTATATCCATAATCACCAGATTCGGACGCAATGCACTGATCAGCTCATAGCCCGACTGTCCATTCACGGCTGTCCCTACCAGTTCATAACCGGAATCAACTTTTTGCAGGATTAACTGTATCTGCTGCAGTATTTTTTCGTCTTTCTCAATAATTACAGCCCGCACTTATCTGCCCCTTTCAAGAATCTTACTGCCTGCTTTCGTTTATCTTATCGTCTATTTCATGGTTTCATCATTATTTGCATTATAACATATCTTCCTGTTATCAGAAAAGAAAAAGCAAAAGGACTTTGAATCCCTATCTGCTCCTTTGAGATTCTGTCCTTCTGCTCTCTCTAAACTAAATTCTATTTTTCTCTCATTTATCTGCTCTCATTTACATATGTTGCAAATGTTGATGGAGATATTTTTCTCTTGTTGCCATCCCACCTCTGATATGTCGTTCTGATTTATTCATGTCCAACACTTTTCGTGCCTCCTGTGCCAGAGAAGGATTGATTTGAAGAAGCCGCTCGGTGACGTCTTTATGTACCGTACTCTTACTTATCCTGAATTGTTTCGCAGTCTGTCTCACCGTCGCACTATTTTCTATAATATAGTCTGCGATTTCCACCGCCCGCTCCTCAATATAATCTCTCATGGAAAAGCCCCTGCATCGTTTATTTTTTACAATCTATGCAGGGGGTTGAGGATGTATGTCTGAATTATAAAACACTACAAAATCCAATACACTCATTACATCCCAATAACACTTTACAGTTCCAGTTCATACTCATCCTGCTCATCATTTTGAAAAAGCTGTTCATCCAACATCTGCTGGATCTTACTCCGCAGATAGCGCACTCCCATCTTCGTGCGTTCCGCTTCCTGAGCCAGCTTTTCTCTTTCCCTCTCACCAAGCCGGAGTTTCACACCATACTGGCGTTCCAGTTGATGTAACGGTGAAATTGTCTTATCCTGTAGGATCTTTTTATAATCTTCTGCCGTCATTCCCTGCAACTGGACAATCTGATTAATGCGTCCACCGATTTCCTGTCGGATTCCTGCATATCTGACCAGATCTTCTACTGTGATTTCTTTTTCATACTGGACATATGCATCTTTTTTCTGAATCTTATTTCCAAATCCCATTGAACTTTCGCTCTCTGTCTTCACATCAGTCAGGCGTTCAAAACTTCCACAGAATACAAAACTGATTCCGGAAGAATCGAGTTCTAATGCAGGTTTTCCTTTATCAGCAGGGAAGTAAATCTGCCCTCCTTCAATGAGCTTCAGTAACTCATTCTGTGCTGCAGCACCATAATTCGTACCATTGGAACCATACAGTGGTTCACAAAACTTATCAAATTCATCAAAGACAATAATCGCCTTTTCTGCTTCCTCCTGACTCATGGAAGAAAAGATATCTCTTACTTTAAATGAACCACTCCAGCCCTGCATCGTCAGCATCGTGCTGTCAATAATCCTGATATTCGGATATAACCTGGACATTACCCTCCAGATTTCTGTCTTACCACAGCCAGTCGGACCTGCAAAAAGAATATTTCTTTTATGAGCGTGAATATGATTATAAAGCAGCATAGTCGCTGCCTTCACAGCTCTGTCCTGACCATAAATGCGATCCGAAACGAACTTGTAAATTTCTTTTGGAGAAAGCCCCTGATTTTTTTTTCTGTCTCCATATCGAACAGCCAGTCCAGATCCCCTTCGTCCTGCACTATATTTTTTTCTGTAAATGGCTTAACTTCCTCTGCATAGCGATCAGCCAGACGTTCTGCCACAGCTCCGATGGTCTTCTGATCCAGATTCATCTTTCTGAAAATAGCTCCAAGGATCTGAACTGCAGGTACTTCTTTCTGATCACACCAGAATTTTGACAGTTCCTCAACTTCATTCAAAAGGAAATTATAAGTCTCATCAGACACTTCATCATATTCTCCTGCTTTTGCATCCAGCGTAAACTGAACTGCAGGATTCTCGATCATCCGGTCTCCTCTTCTGTTGGCGATCTCTTTTAAAATCTTGGATATCCAGTTTGTATAAGTTGTTCTTCTCATAAGTCATATTCCTTTCTGCTGCTTCACTGCTGCCGTATTGATCCGGTCTGTATTGATTTGGGGGCTGCGTTTACAACTTATCTTTTTAAAAATAAGCTTTCAAATGATGTCGGGGTCAAAAGCCCCCGACTATGATACCTGCGGATTGTTACGCGCTACGTGCTCCCACAATCCTACCCAACATTCGCATATCGTGGTATCTTTCAAATTTGTGTAACAAAAATAAGAACCAGATAAGAGTTCCTCATCTGATTCTTATTATCTCATTTCAGGTGTCCTTTTGTATGGACACCCTGCTTTGCATTTTTAACGCTGCATCTTAGTATCTTTTTCTTTTCAGCACGGTTACAACCGCCCCTGCTGCCAGTATCATCAGTGCAAATGCTCCTGCGATCGGTGCAGTATCTCCGGTCTTGACTGCTCCGTTAGCGGATGTGCCATTTCCTTTGCCCGATCCATTTCCATTACCTGCTGTATTTCCATTATTCTGACCATTGTTGGAATTACCGTTCTGGTTATCCTTTCCATCATCAGACTTGGATTTTACAACCAGGTTGTTGATTGCATCATGAATCGCATCTGCATAAGCATCTACTTCTGCCTGCTTGGACAATGGCTGATTTCTGTCGACCTTGGCGATCGCATCTTTCAGTGTCTTCACAGTTGCATCTGTATAAATACTCAGATCAGCCGGTACTTTTGCAAGTGCTTCATCCACTTTCGTGTAATCTGCCTTGATCATTTTCAGTGCTGCCTGTGCATTTTCAAATCTTGCTTTTGCTGCCTGGAACTCATCTGCTGATACATTTCCTGTACTGCTGTCCAGTGCCATCAGTGCATCGTAAGCTTCCTTATACTCTGTATAAGTCTCTTCTGTGTAATCTCCTGCTTCAGACTTGAACTGAATCTTATCTCTGTAAGCATCCATATCTGTTGCTCTTAATACAAGACCATCGATTGCATTGCGGATAGACTGTACTGCTTCTGCAATCTGTTCTGCTGTACCGGATGTCTTCAATGCATTCATGTTATCCGCATTTACAGTTGCTGCCAGAACTGTATAGGAATCTGTTGTATAATTAGCTGCTTCATATTTTGCTGCATCACTTAATGCTGCATTCAGTTCCACGATGCTGATAAGATTTGCTTTCGCATCCTGCATAGCACGGATATTGGCATCTGCCTTTGTCTCATCATCAATCTGGCTTTCAGCCTGTGCGATAGCTGCTTTCAGGACTGCATAGCTGTCGCTTGTGTAATTTTCCGCATTGACTTTCTTCATCTCATCAATGACTGTCTGTACTGCGGATGTATCTTTCAGTACAAGTGCTCCTTCTGCTGCCCGCAGAGCTGTCTCTGCTTCCTGTACACTTTCTGTTGTTCCATTTGCAAGAACAGCATTTGCTGCATCCAGTGCATCACTGTAATTCTTCCAGCTTGCTGCTGTATACTTCTTTTCATTTCCCTCATGCCGTTCATTGCATTCTGCGATCACGCTCTTCAGACTTCTCACATCAACTAATGCTGTAATACTGTCTGTATAAGCTGCTTTCTTTGCTGCGATCTCTGTCGGATTAACTCTTGTAGTATTATCTGCTTCGATCAGATCACTCAGAGCTTTCTTTGCATCGGTATATGCTTTGGCAGATGCTGTCGTATAATCATCTGCATTATACTCAACTCCTGCCTGAAGCTCCAGTTCAGCAAGTTCTCTTTCTACTTTTGAATACTCAAGAGCTGCTTCTTTTTCTTCAATCTGAGTCTTCAGCTTTTCTGCTGTATCCTGGGAAAGATTATCTGTATCTTCCAGTGCTGCCACAATCTTATTGAGTACAGTTTCATATGCTGTAAATGTCTTGGCTGTATAAACTTCAACCTCTCCGTCTTTCTGGCTCTTCTTCTCTGCAACTGCCCTGCGAAGTGCCTCAAGAACTGTAGCATTTGCTTTTACTTTTGCCTTACTGCATGCAGTCTTCAATGCACCTGCTGCTGTATCAACTGTATCCTGTGTAGCATACTCATTCGTTTTCAGTTCTTCAGCAACTGCTTTCGCTTTATCTACTGCTGCTTTAGAATCTGTTGTCCAGTTTGCTGCATCACTGCTTCCTGTTGCCGCAATCGCCTCATCCAGCTTTGTCTTGTCAACTGTAGCTGCTGCCTTACTGCTTGTCTTGATCATTGAAATTTCCGGAATATTTTCACCCCAGGTTACTGTTACATCCAAAATTCTTTTATCTGAAGCTACAGCAAATTCATTGATTGCCTGGCTCAGTTTACCAAGTGTAACTCTCTGGATATTACTTCCATCTTCATTTGCAATTCTTGCAGTTACAACTGCATCAGATGCTGCTCCATTCTGGATCATACGGATCGTTCTCTTTGCCTCCAGATCAGAAATGCGATAAGTAAATGATCCATTTGCTTCTGACGGCTTGTATACCGTACGGTAATCTTCTTCAAATACATTGGAAGGTACTTTTCCTTTTTCTTCGATCACGGTCGATACGATATCTCGATTTGACTCTGTAGAGATATAGGCTCCACCATTGATCTGGATCTCATAGAAATCAACCCATCTGTAACTGTATGTCTTAAGCGGTACAACTCTTAAGTAACGTCCGCTTACATTCAGCCCTGTCTGATCTGCATACATATTTCCAGGATTCTCACTGTCATGTGTCAGAGCTGCATAATCTTTTGCTGTATCTGTATTGGCTGTATTCTCGAAAGAATTATTTCCTACAGTCAGCACTGTTGTCCAGTTTGCTGCATCAGGATCATTTGCTACTTCAAATTTTGCATAACGCAGGAAATCAAGGCTTGTCTCTTTTACATAGTAACGGATGGACTTGAAGTCGATCGTCTGTCCAAGGTCAAACACGATCTTCTTTCCGCTATCCTGCACACCTGTGATCGTTCCATATGTTGTAAGGTCTCCGTCAAAAACATTATTGACGTTTCCACTTCCACGCATATCACGGCTTGCATCGTTCTGTGCAAAATCACTGGTTACTGTCTTTTCACCAATAAATTCATACGTTACTGTGAAAGCATCCCAGCTTACATCCACTGCTGCATCTGTATCATTATAAAGTCTGATATAACGTGCATCGGCTGCCTGGGACGGATCTGTTACCACTGTCCACTCTACCCCATTCATAGAAGTCTGTAACTTCAGTGAAGTTCCTGTCGGACTGGTAATTCCTGTCACCGCCTTGATATGTCCAAGATCGATTCCGATATACTTTTCGGCTCCTACGCTTAAGGATGCTGCATTCAGTGATACAGTTCCTTCTGCTGCTGTTCCAAGGACCTCACAGTTCTCGATATTTGTAAATACGTTATCTTTTGTTCCTGTATTATTTACTCTTTCTGTTACCGTAAATTCTGAGAATCTCGCCCAAGTCTGTCGATATTCCAGATTGCGGATACGGATATACTGTGCAGAAAGTCCGTTTAATTCAATATCCAGTACATCAGTTCCTGAAGTTGTTCCTGTATGGGATTCATATCCCGGAACGGCTGTCCAGCTCGTTCCATTTACAGATGTCTCAACTGTATATTTTACAAACTTATCACCATTGGACGGTGATCCTACTGCGATATGTACACTTTCCAATGTTGCAACCTTTCCAAGATTGTATCCAAGGAAATCATCTACATTTACAGCATCACCAGTACCTGTATTAAACCAGATAAATGTACTGTCATTTCCGTCACGAAGGAGTGATTCTGATCCCTGGTAAACACTCCAGCGATTCGGCTTCATTAATGTATAACTGAGTTCGCTGTCGTCTCCGTCATCTGTATTCTCATCTTTGTTGATCGTGATCTCATTAACCTGCAGCCATGCATCTGCTGCATTGTCTGCTGTTGCGATCAGGCGGATACCCATTGCTTCAAAATCTTCCGGAAGATTTTCTTTTGCAACACTTACTTCCTGGTTCTGGTTTCTGACACCTGCAAAACTATTGTTCATGCCTGTAAGCTCCAGATCTTTCCAGGTCTTTCCATCGGTTGTGTACTGCAGCTTTGCCTGATCCATATGATCTTTTCCTGCTCCAAGAAGGAACCGGATATCATTGATCTTGATTGCCTTACTGTAACTTACTCCGATATAGGTACCTGTTGTAATCTTATTCGGTGTCTTATAAATCGCACTTGTGCTGTCATCTCCGTCAAATAAGTTATCCGCAGAGCCTGTCGGTGTGTCTGTACGGCTTGTGATGTATTTACGGATCACTTTGTCCGGATTCAGGGCAAGTTCTGCTTTGCCTGATACATATTCAGCCAGTTTTTTAATAAACGGAACAATATGCTGTACTCCGACTTCTGCGACTTCCTGATAATTTACATACAGGAAATCATGCGTCTTGGACTGTGCGAATGCCGTTTCTCCTTCTGTATTGTATTCCACAACTGCGGATACATCTCCGTTCAGAGAACTCTTTACTCCATTCAGGTATGCAATCGCTGCATCTGTTGTATCTTTCCAACAATCCAGCCAGTAAACAATCTGATTTCTGATTGCCTCATTACCTGATTCTTTATACAATGCTGCTGCATCCTGAAGTGTCTGGAATTCCTGGATCAGATCATCCACATCTGCTTCTGTGACCGTTTCCGTTTCCAGTTTATCTTTAAATGCGTTGAGTTTTTCCTTCAGTTCTACTGACTCCTGAAGCTCAGTTACACGGCTGTCCATATTCTGATTGATCATATGCTTGGACAACTCTCTGAGTGCATCACTTGCTTCTGTCTCTACTGCCGAATTATGATCTACAAATGAAAATGCGTCTTCCCATGTCTGATCTGCATCGGCATCTGTATCCCAGATATTCCATGCATAGGATGCATTTGCAAAAATAGCTACTTTACTTGGCTCTGACTGCTGCATCGGGTTCAGCATGATTCCCTGAATCTTAGACGCATCAACACCACCATGAAGGAATGTGCTGTTACCACCCATGATCAGATGCTTATGTGAGTTATCTGAACAAGGCCAGTTGATCCACATGAAAGGACCTCTTCCTACATTATTTGTAAATGTAGTAGTAAAATTATTTGTAACCTCACCCCAGACACGTCCACCGGTCATAACGATCTGTACATTTTCCGGTACACTCTTCAGGGTCTGAAGTTCACTGGAACTTCCATTTCCCATATAATCATACGGAACGAACGGAAGTGTCATCTTCATATCAGGGAATTCCTGCTTCACCTCTGCCAGCCAGGTACTCATATCGTTCAGAAGTCTTACTTCATTTGCTGCTCCCGGATTTACAAAGTCATCCGCAAGAATCGCAATCTGACGTACTCCTGCATCAATTACCTGCTTAAACTTTGCTTTCAATTTTGCAAGATCTTCATTATAGTGTGCATCTGTATCAAAGCGGAAGTTATTTCCACTCGGAAATGGATGCAGGGCATACACAAATCTGCACTTGGAAGCATTTCCAGCTTCTGCAAGTGGTCTGATCTTACTCTCTAACTCTTCATCTGTATAGAGTTCATCCCAGTTTGCTCTGTGTTTCGGATCATCCTTTGGTGCATAGAAATAAGCATTTAACTTATAGTATCCCCCCCATGTCATCAGATTCACACGATCCTCTGTAGACCATGGATTTCCATAATATCCTTCAATAAATCCACGGCTTACAACATCTGCATAATCTTCAATCGTAAAATTTCTGATCGACAGGCTCTCTGTCTGTGCAAGTACATGATACAGTGTCGTCAGTCCATAAAAACTTGCATCTGTATCTTTTCCCAATACAGCAATCGTATTGTTGTCACTTTTCAGGAAATAGGAATCGGTATGATCAAATAATGAAGTATCTACAGCATATTCATCTACGATCTGATCATCTACTGTTCCGTCCGATCCGTAAACTCCTACATAAATGTTCGTTGCACCACTCTTTTCTGCATCTGATTCTGTCACATTCAGACCTTTCAGTTCTGCAGTCTCTTCAAGTCGTGCTTTTGTTGCATCGTCAATATCCTCATCATAAATGACATTGACATTCTTTTTCAGGATGTAGCTTCCATCCTGATACGTCATTTCCTGAGGATTCGGATAAAGCTTATATGTAACTTCTTCCGCTTCCTCAGCCTTTGCCGGTATTGCAGTCATCGGCAGAACCATTGCCACCGCCAGCACTGCTGCAAGTACCTTTTGGACTCTTCTTCCTTTCATGCTTTTTCCTCCCTTGCAAAATTTAATTTTATTTAACTATCAAATAAAATCACGCAAGTATACAAATCTATTATAACATTACAAGATTTTTTTTCCTTGTCATTACCGTTACTATTCTTCCTTATTTTTGTCTAATATGGAACTAAAAATCACCGGATTTTCAGATACTTCTCTTTAAAATCCGGTGGTTTTCTCCATCTTGAAACTATTCTTTTAATATTCAAATACAGCAACGCCATAAGCAGGGAGCGGATATGCAAAAGAATATTTCTGACCGTCGCACTCTTTCTTCACCGGCTTATAGATCTCGGTTCTCTTTTCTCCAGAACCTCCATACTCTTTCTCGTCGCTGTTCAGTACCAGCTTACACTGCCTCTTCGTCGGCACTCCAACCCGGTAATCTTCTCTTGCTACCGGAGTAAAGTTGCACACAAATAAAAGATTCTTTTTCTTTCCCTTTGAATGTCTGACAAAACTGAAGATACTTCTGAAAATATCATCTTTATTGATCCATTCAAATCCGGCCGGATCATTATCCAGCTCATACAGTGCAGGATGCTTCTTATATAAATGCAGAAGATCTCTGTACCAGTTCTGGATCTGCTGATGTGGTTCTTCTGAAAGAAGGAACCAGTCCAGTTCTCTCTCCTCGCTCCACTCACGCAGTTGTGCAAACTCCTGTCCCATAAAAAGAAGCTTCTTTCCCGGATGTCCTGTCATAAATGCATATGCTGCCTTGAGATTGGCATATTTGTCAAAGCCTTCTCCCGGCATCTTATTCAGCATGGAGCATTTCAGATGAACGACTTCATCATGCGAAAGAACAAGGATATAGTTCTCCGAATATGCATACTCCATGGAAAATGTCATCATATGATGTGCATTTTTCCTGAAATACGGATCCAGCTTCATATACTCTGTAAAATCATGCATCCATCCCATATTCCACTTCAGGCTGAATCCCAGTCCGTCATCCTCCGGGTTTCCTGTAACCTTTGGCCATGCAGTGGATTCTTCTGCGATCATCATCGTCCCCGGATTTCTTCCAAGTACAACAGAATTAAGATGCTTGAAAAACTCAATCGCCTCAAGATTCTGATTTCCACCATACTTGTTTGGAACCCACTGTCCGTCCTGCTTTCCATAATCAAGATAAAGCATGGATGCCACTGCATCGACACGCAGTCCGTCCACATGGAAATGCTCGATCCAGAACAATGCATTTGCAATCAGGAAATTCCGTACCTGCGGCTTTTCATAATCAAAGATCTTCGTTCCCCAGTCAGGATGCTCTCCCTTTCTCGGATCTGCATACTCAAAAGTCGGTGTTCCGTCAAAATCAGCCAGTCCGTGAGCATCCTTCGGGAAATGTGCCGGAACCCAGTCAAGAATCACACCAATCCCATTCCGGTGCAGATAATTGATCATATAAGCGAAATCTTCCGGTGTTCCATATCTGGAAGTCGGTGCAAAATAACCAGTTACCTGATATCCCCATGAGCCATCAAATGGATGCTCCGCGATTCCCATCAGTTCTACATGCGTATACCCCATCTTTTTTACATATTTTGTAATCGCTTCTGCAAATTCACGATAAGTATAAAATCCCTCATCTTCCCTTCCCGGATGCCTCATCCAGGAACCCATATGCACTTCATAGATGGATAACGGATTTTCTTTATTATCCCATTTTTTTCTGCTTTCCATCCAACGGTCATCCGTCCATTTTAAATGAGAAATGTCCGTAATCCTGGAAGCAGTTCCCGGCCGAAGTTCTGCATAATTGGCAAATGGATCTGCCTTATAGATCAGCTCTCCGCTCTGTGTCTCAATACAGTATTTGTACATCTGTCCGTCTTTCGCTTCCGGTACAAAAACTGTATAGATTCCTAATGGCTCCTGCCGCTCCATCCTGTCCGCTGCAGCATCCCATCCATTAAACTCTCCGATCACTGAAACACTCTTTGCATGTGGAGCCCATACTGCGAAATAAACACCCTTTTTGCCTGCTGTCACTTCATGTGCACCAAGCTTCTTATAAATCTCATAATGATTCCCCTGCCCGAAAAGGTAGTGATCCAGTTCTCCTATCTCATAAGGCTGCAGTTTTTTCACTGCCTTCTTCTTTGTAACCATAAATCCACCTCACTGCTCGAATTCTTTCATTGCTTGGGATTTTGCTCCCAACATCATAGCATCATTATACTTGATGTACCTGAAAAAAGAAAGAGAAAACATATTTTTGCACAAAAATAGACAGCCTTTCCCAAGACTGTCTATTAATTCTGACTAAATTTTGTCGTTAAATGTTGAAATCTCGTTCGGAAAGAATAATTCTGTCCGACGAATCTGTATTTCTTCCGAATACTCTCTTCACCAGCTTCTTGGCTGAAGCTTTCTGTGAATGTGCGATTGCCTTATCCATTACTTCTTTTACTTCCGCAACAGTTACTGAATGATCTTCTCTCTGAAGAGAATCAATGCAACTGTAAAGAGCAAGAATACCCATTTCATCAATCTTGTAACCATTCTCCTGGGCATAAGTCTGACCAAATGTTACAAGCTCATCATTAATGAAGATCGGCACTTCCAGACGGGAAGTAAACTTTCTCCTGAACTCACGGTTGGAGGAAAGCAGACGATCTAACGGCTTTCTCTGTTCCTCAAGCACGATCAGAAGTTCTCCTGTATCACGCTCCATTGCCCTGTTCAGCTTGGCGACTGTCTTTTCATTCATCTTTCCTGCTTTTTCAATGATCAAAGCACCACCGTATAATTTATCGAAAATATCTCCGATCTTTTTCTTATTCAGGGACTCTCCTGTCACGATTGCTACCTTACCCTGACGGATCTCTCTCTGCTTCTGGATTGCTTTAACTACATCTACTGCAAGAACAGTCTTGCCATTTCCTTTATCTCCAATAATCAGGAGATTTCCTGTCTTCGACGTTCCCTTCCGGTTTGTACAGTTCTTATCCTGCTCCAGAACATCTACTAACTGTTCGCTCATGCCACGCACAGGAACAAAATAAGAGAATAATTTCTTCTGTTCTTCTGTCAGGCCGGCTCTTGTACCGATTCCGCTCTGAGTTTCCAGATCATATCTTCCATGTACTACAAATCCTGTATCCATGGATAATGCATCTGAAATTTCATCCAGTGGCAACGGAGAAGTCTTACCTGTAGCGATCAGCTTTGCAGTTTCCTTTCTGCTCAACGGTGTCGTAGCCGACATGATATCAATTCCATCATCTTCGTCCGGAATCTCCCGATCATCCGGCTCTTCACTGTGCTTCGGATCTACCTTGAATTCATCTTCAAAATCAGGTGCATCTTCCTCGTCCGGTTCTTCGTCCGGTTCTTCTTCGTCTTCATAGTAGAATTCCTCATCATCTGCTAACTCATCATCATCCGATTCTTCATAATAAGCTTCATCGTCATCTTCATATTCGTCATCATAGATTTCATCTTCATACTCATCTTCATCATAGGATGTATATTCATCTTCTGAATCGTCGTCTTCGTAAGATTCATACTCATCTTCTTCTGAATCGTCGTCTTCGTAAGATTCATACTCATCTTCTTCTGAATCGTCATCTTCGTAAGATTCATACTCATCTTCTTCTGAATCGTCGTCTTCATAGGACTCGTACTCATCCTCTTCATCCTCTGACTCTAAGAAGTCTTCATCTTCAAATAAATCTTCGTCTTCCTCCGGCAGATCATCTAAACGGAGAGATTCTGTCACTTCTCCCATATTTTCATGCGGTTCTTCCGGTGCTTTTTCTATCTCTTTTTCTTCTGGCAAAGACTCCTCTGCCGGAACTGCACCTTCAATTTCATCAATCAGCCGCTGAATATCAGGAGACAGGATTGGAGTATCTTCCGTAACCTCGTCTTCCGGCTCTTCTTCGTATATTTCCTCAGCATCCGCCTCAACGACATCTTCTGCTGATTCTTCAATCGGCTCTTCCTCGGCACCTTCTAATATATCTTCTGCTTCGTCTTCGTCCGGTTCTTCATTCGGCTCTTCGTCCGGTTCTTCCTCGTACGTCTCTTCTACCGACTCATCATATACTTCTTCCTCGGCATCCTCAAGCAACGCCTCTGCTTCTTCCGAATCCCAGTCAGATAAAATCTCTTCAAAACTCAGCTCCTCTGCATCCGCTTCTTCAAAGGATTCTGTATCATCTTCCCAATCCTCAGCAGGTGAATCCTCCAGGAAGTCTTCCGCTTCTTCCATATCGAAGATCTCTTCTTCCGGTTCAGCCGGTTCTGCATCAGCAATTTTTTGCAGTTCTTCTTCTATTGTCCCTGTCTGTGTTTCTTCAATCGGCTCTGCCTCTTCGACTTCTTCCGCCTCTTCTTCAACCGGTTCTGCCTC
>OHWM01000227.1_pt1 | contig 32125 bp, 24 predicted proteins | sample 1579731 | NCBI WGS metagenome assembly OHWM01 (sample SAMEA3882510, study PRJEB24775) | human gut metagenome | biome: human-associated habitat; feature: intestine environment; material: feces | place: Netherlands | collected 2009/2010
GGTATAAATCTATTATGGGAAAACTTTTCGAATGAACTTTTAATATCATATACAGCATTAATTTTTTCTTATCTTATTATAGTCATTGAGTGTTTCAGAATAATAGATGTTTTGAAGAAAATCAAAAATAAATCTGCTTCCAATTGAAATAATCATGAAAAAATGTTTTCAGACTTGTTTTTATAAGAAGCTAGCGTATTACAAAGAACACAGGAAGAGAATTGAATCGGAACATTTTCCATATGATAAATAGTACCAGAACAATTGTATAAAAGATAACAAAAAATCATAAAAAATGTGGATCCCCTAAAAATCCTTATAATAGAATGACCGTAGCTACCTGTAACTAGCGGCGCAGGATATGCTGGACAACCGGAACGTGCTTCGGACACTGTTGTGGGATCCTCTGGAACCGGTGGCCACGCGTCCCCTGGCCCTGGTGCAGGCCGCCTCTCTTTACTGCTATGGATGGGACTTCAACAAGAATGTGACGGAAGTTTTTGATGGGTAGGGAACGATCGCGGCGGCTTACGACTACTCTCCCTATGGGACAGTTGGCAGCACAGGCAGTCTCGTCCAGCCCGTACAGTGGTCTAGTGAGATGAACGACGGCAAATTGGCTCTGGTCTATTACAACTACCGTTATTATAATCCTGCAGACGGCAGGTGGATTAACAGGGATTCGCTAAAGGAAGAGAATTTTTTAGAGATATATTTGAAAAAGGCTGTCCGGTAAAAGTCGTTTTTGCTGTAGCAGGATTCTTTCTGTTTGTTACTGTACGGCAGGGACTTTCTGCGCTTCCGGCACGGGCAACGGCGTTTTCCGGATGGTAACGGGCGTTCCTATGCTGGTTTGCCTGTAGAGAATTTCCGCAACATTTCGCGGCAGACGGACGCAGCCATGGGAAACAGGATGCCGCCGAACTTTCCCTACATGCAGGCCCAGCCCCGCGTTGGTAAGACGCTGCCAATAAGGCATGGGAGAGCCGTCAAAACGACCTCCCTCCGGTATGGGATCCGTGGATTCGGCATTGTAGTTGATGCATTTGCCTTCGGCATCATACATTTTGCCGTAGAGGTTGGAAGTATGGTCTTCCTTTTTGGAGATAACGGCGTAGTCCCCCGTTTTGGTCGGATAGGCTTTTACGCCGGAGGAGAGGGGGAAGTCCATGGCGACCAAGCCGTCCACCAGATACTGGCCCCGTTGTTCGTCCAGGCAGACGAAGATTTTTCGGGATTTTTTCGGCTGGCGGTTCAGCAAGGTATCGTCCTTATAGACGTCGTACGTTTTCCGGTAGTCCTTGCGGGCTACAAAATGAGCGTATGTGGAAGGATGAAACGGGTTTTTATATTCCGGAACGGATTTGTCCACGGCACGCGGATCCGGCAGGGCCGCATGGCCCGTGCCGGAGTGGGAACAGGACGCCCACCCCATGAGCACCACGGGGAAGGCGGCCAGAACAAGGAGAGGCTTCATAAGTGGTGGAACCGGGAGGATCCCCCGGATTACTTGGAACGCGGAATCGTCAACTTCTGGTTGATGTGAATCAGATCGGACTTAAGGCCGTTAGCCCTTTTAAGGGCCTTGACAGAGGTGCCGTTCCTGCGGGCGATGGCTCCCAGCGTATCGCCTTTCTTCACGGTGTAGGTGCGGGCCTTGGGAGCGGATTTACGGGAGGAGCTCTTTCTGGCAGCCGTGCTGCGGGAGGATTTGCTGCCGGCCGTGCTCTTCCGCGCGGATGATTTTTTAGTGACGGAAGGCTTGGCGGGGGGATTGTAAGCGTAGCTGGAAGAACTCTGAACCGGGCTGTAATGGCCGGATTCGTAAGCGGGATCAGAGCTTTCCGCGATCCACGGCGGGATTTCGCCGCTGGCCGGTTCCGCAGTGTCGTAACCGGCCGTGGAGGAATTCTGGGTGGAGCAGGAAGAGAGGGGGAATACCAGCGCGGCAGCGCAGGCGCAGGTTAAAATGAATGGCGTTTTCATGTGTGCCCTGTTCATACTAATTTATGATTTCGGATTCAAGGCGGTAGCGCGGATTGTCGGGATTTTTTTTCAGACCTTGCCCAGATTATAAAAGGTTTCCGCATTTCGGGTCGTCACATGGGCCAGATCTTCCAGGTTCATGCCTTTGGCAGCGGCGATGAAACGGGCTGTATGAATGAGATGGGCGGGTTCGTTCATGCGGCCCCGGAGGGGTTCCGGGCTGAGATAGGGGGAGTCCGTTTCCAGCATGATACGGTTTTCCGGGCACCAGCTTGCGGTTTCCGCCACTACGGGGGCGTTTTTAAAAGTAGCCACCCCGGTGAAGGAGACCATGCCGTCCAGTTCGTCAAAGATCCGCATGGCCTGAGCGGTATTTCCGATGAAGCAGTGAAATACGGGACGCACGCGGCCCGCGTAGTTCCGGGCAATAGCCAAGGCGTCCTCAAAGCTCGCGGAACCTTTCCGGTCCCGCGTATGCAGGACGATATTAAGGCCCAGGCGCTCCGCCAGGTCAAAGTGCCGTTCCAGAAGGTCCTGCTGAAGGCGGTGGAATTGTTCCGTTTCCCAGCCTTGGGGCGTCCCGTGGAAGTAATCCAGGCCCGTTTCCCCGATGGCGGCCAGGGGAACGTCCTGCGCCTTCCGGAAAAGCTGGTCCGCCCAGTCTGCCGGGGCGTCATGGGCATCGTCCGGATGGATGCCCAGCGCACAAAAAACCGCGCCGGGAAACTGGCGCGCCCACGCCGTGTTTGCCTCCCAGTCATCCATCCGCGCCCCCAGCGTAATCATGCGGTCAATGCCTTCCCGGAGGGCATGCTGGACGTAAGTTTCCCTGCGGGACTGGTCGAATTGAGCGGAAGCCAGATGGCAGTGCGTGTCAATAATCATGGTGTAAGGGACTGTGGCGGAACGGATGAAGTTTGTGGATATTTGCCGGCTTTGAAAAGTGCAAACGCAGAGCATGCCTGATTTTTCCTTGCCACGCGGAAGTGAAACGCACAAACTGCCCCGCATGAAATGTACGGCTTTGTGCATGTGCGCCGCCCTGCTGCCGGTGGGCTTCCTGCAGGCAGGAACCCAGCAGATAGAAGCGCCGCAGGAGGGCTCCGTTATCAGTTTCCATCTGGAAAACGATATGTTCGTGGGGGATGATGATAATTATACCAACGGCGTCCGCTTTGCGTGGATGTCCGGCACCACGTCCCGAAGCCATACGTTTTCCGGCATGCTGGGAACAGTGCTGGGCGGCACGAACGCCTCGGATTCCTGGCGGCGGTTCATGGGCATGAGCGGTTCCGCCAACCTGCGCCAGCAGTGGGGCCTGGACCTGACCCAGCTCATGTACACCCCGGAGCAGAAGGCCACCTATCCCATCTACAACCAGCACCCCTATGTGGGCAACCTGACGCTGGGGCTGACCTCCCTGGTTAAGAATGAAGACCGGGCCAATTCCCTGGAGCTGCAGCTCGGCACCACGGGCACGAATTCCCTCGCCAAGGGCTCCCAGCATTTCATCCATAAGCTGTGGGGTATGGAGCAATGGCCCGGCTGGGCCAACCAGCTCCCCGGAGAGATAACCGCCAATTTGTTTTTCAAGCGGTATTACCGCCTGCGCGGACTGGAGAAGCGCTACGGCTCCGGTTTTGAAACGGATGCCCTGGCTTACTGGCATGCGGACGCCGGCACAGTAAAGGTGCAGGCGGGGGGCGGCATGTCCTTCCGCTTCGGCTATAATCTGGGCAATACTTCTCCGGAGAACAGCATTCGCGGCGCGACCAGCGCAGCGCCTCCCTTCGTTTATAACAGGATGTCCGTTTCCAATTGGGGGTATTACGGTTATATTCATGCTGCCGTGCGAGCCGTGGCTCATGACCTGTATCTGGATGGTACGGTGTTTCGTTCCTCCCCCAAGTATGTGAACAAGTATCCCGTAGTGGGAGAATGGGGTTATGGCTTCGGCCTCCGGTACAAGCGCTCGGAATTGCTTTTCGGCCTGCATTACATGACCAAGGAGTACACCCAGCAGGAATCCATGCAGTGTGTGGGCGTTCTCCAGCTCCGGCATACTTTTTAACGGCTGCGTTTGCAGGCCGTTCATAAACGCAACAGCAGCTTGCAAAGGGCAAGTTTGCTGTTAGAATTAGAATTGCGGATTCGTATGTAACAGGACAATCCGTTTGTGCATATCAACTCCGACACATATTGATTTCATGAGAACGACCAGATCCTGGCTTTTATCCTGTACCGCGCTGGCGGTAAGTTCCGCCATGTGCGGCCTGGGAGCACCGGGCGATTCCGCCCCCGCGCCAGCCCCCACAGGGCTGGAATGGGAACAGGAACAAAACCTGCATTTGAATAAGGAAGCTCCAACCGCCTTTTTCGCGTCTTTCAGCGATTTGCAGTCCGCCTTGAAAGTGCTGCCTGAAAACAGTAAATGGCGCAGGTCCCTGAACGGTCAGTGGAAGTTCCACTGGGCGAAGGATCCCCAGAGCCGCCCGGTCGATTTTTACAAGCCGGATTACGACGTAAAGGACTGGAAGGAGATTAAGGTGCCTTCCTCCTGGCAGACTCAGGGTTACGGCACCCCTATTTATTCCAATCAGCCGTATCCCTTTGAACGCTCCTGGCCTTATGTAATGAAGGAGCCTTCCAACAAGAATTATACGTCCTACAAGGAACGGAACCCCGTAGGTTCCTACCGCCGCACTTTTGAAGTGCCTGCGGACTGGGACGGCAGGGAAGTGTACATGCAGTTTGACGGAGTGGATTCCTTCTTCTACCTCTGGATCAACGGGCAGTATGTAGGTTTTTCCAAAGATTCCCGGAATCCGGCCCGTTTTGACATCAGCCCCTACCTTAAGAAGGGGGAGAATGTGGTGGCCGCAGAGGTGTACCGCCATTCCGACGGAGCATATCTGGAATGCCAGGATATGTTCCGCCTGTCCGGCATTTTCCGCAATGTTTCCATCTTTGCGCTGCCGAAAGTTCACATCCGCGACTTTTTCGCACAGGCCAATCCGGTGGACCAGAGGGATTGGGCTTTGAATATTGACCATGCCAAACCGGGGACCGTGGACGGCGATTGGCGCCTTCAGGTGGATGTGGATGTTCGCAATCTGTTTCCGGCAACGGAAAAGCTGGACGGCTGCACGGTTTCCATGGCCCTTTATGACGCTGCCGGAAAACTGGTAGAACCTGTCAAGCCCAAGGATGCGCCATATGACGGCGTGTTGGAAAAGCCCTTGCGCATTACCGGCATGAAGGATTTTAAAACTTCCCTGCTGGGCATTTATTCCAAACCCAGACTATGGTCTGCGGAGGAGCCCAACCTGTACACCCTGGTACTGACGCTGAAGCGTGACGGGAAGACGGAAGAAATGGTTTCCTCCCGCGTGGGTTTCCGCAATGTGGTGATTAAGGACAGCGTGTTCCTGGTAAACGGCCAGCCGGTGAAGGTAAAGGGCGTGAACCGCCATGAAAGCCATCCGGAAACAGGGCATTACGTGACTCCGGAGCAGATGGAGGAAGAAGTGCGGATGATGAAACGCGCCAATATCAACCACGTGCGCTGTTCCCATTATCCCGCGGATCCTTATTTTTATTACCTCTGTGACAAGTACGGCATTTACGTGCAGGATGAGGCCAACATCGAGTCCCACGGCTATTACTATGGCAAGGAGTCCCTTTCCCATCCCATTGAGTGGATGCCGGCCCACGTGGACCGCATCATGGCGATGGTGGAGCGCAACAAGAACCATCCCTGCGTGATTATGTGGTCCCTGGGGAATGAAGCCGGCCCCGGCCAGAATTTCCGCAGTGCGGAAAAGATGGTGAAGGCCAGGGATATGTCCCGCCCCACCCACTACGAACGCAATAATGACATTGTGGACCTGGGGTCCAACCAGTATCCGTCCGTGGACTGGACGCGTTCCATGGCGGGCAACAAGGATTTTCCCAAGCCCTACTATATTTCCGAGTACGCACACAACATGATGAACGCCATGGGCAACCTGGCGGATTACTGGGAGGCCATCGAGTCTTCCGACCGCATTATGGGCGGCGCCATCTGGGACTGGGTGGACCAGGGCTTGTACAAGACCCTGCCGAATGGAGAAAAGATGCTCTGCTACGGCGGCGATTTCAACGACCATCCCAATAGCGGCCAGTTTGTGTTCAACGGCACCATCCTGTCGGATCGTACGCCGGAACCGGGTTATTTTGAAGTCAAGCACGTCTATCAGAATATTTCCACATCTTTGACGGACAACGGCAGGATTTCCATTTTCAACAAGAATTTCTTTACGGACCTTTCTCCATACGACATTACCTGGACCCTCACGGAAAACGGCAATGCAGTGGCTGAAGGCAGGCTGGACACGCCTCCGGCCGGTCCCAGAGAAAAGATTGTGGTTCCCATTCCGGACATTCCCCAGTTGAAAAACCGGAAACCGGGGGTGGAGTATGCCTTGCGCATAAGTTACAAGCTGAAGAAGGACAGGGGGTGGGCCAAGAAGGGATATGAATTGGCCTTTGACCAGCTCCAGCTTCCCGTGCAGGGAGATCTGCCTGTGTTCAAGGCTCCTGCGGGCAAAGTCAGCCTCAGCACGGACAAGCATACCGTTTCCGGCAAGGATTTTTCCGTGCAGTTTGACGCGGCCACCGGGGAACTGGCCCAGTTCACGGTAAACGGCAAGCCTCTGTTTAAAACGCCCATGGCGGTGAACGCCCTGCGCGCCGCCTCCAGCAATGAGCCGGGCGTCATGGCCAAGAGCATGGCTAACGGCCTCCGTGAACTGAAGCATGAACTGCTCAGTTACGAAGCCATTGATAACGGCAATAGCGTCACCGTCAAACAATCCATCAAGGTGAGCGGCAAACAGGCTGAAAACATCAGCGGCTACGGCGATACCAAGACCACCATCACGGCCAGGAAGCAACCCCTGAACGATACGAACACCCATTTCATCAATAATTTGGAATGGACCATCTATGCGGATGGAACTGTCGTCTGCCAGTCCGTACTGCTTCCGCGCGGCAATCCCCTGGAACTGCTGCGCCTGGGATACGAACTCCAGTTGCCGGCGAATATGGACAACGTAGCCTATTACGGGCGCGGGCCGGAAGAAAACTATGCGGACCGCAAGAGCGGCATGCCTCTGGGCGTGTATAAAACGACAGCCTGGGATTCTTTCTTCCCGTACGGCAGACCGCAGGATTGCGGCAACCATGAGGATACCCGCTGGGTGGCCGTTACGGACGACAAGGGGAACGGCCTGCTTTTCGGTTCCGTGGGCGCACCGTTCGCTTTCTCCGCCCTTCCGTATACCACCACGGATTTGATCCTGGCAAACCACCCCGTGGAACTGCCGAAGACGACGGATAAGACCGTGCTGGTTCTCTCTTCCGCCACGCGCGGCCTGGGGGGTGCTTCCTGCGGTCCCGGCCCCATGGGCAGGGACATCATCAAGGCCAACAAGCCCTACCCGATGTCCTTCTTTATGCGGCCCATTACCGCCAAGTCCTACAAGGGGGAAATCCGCGTGCCTGCGGCCCGGCTGGATATGACCATGCTGACCCGCACGGACAAGTATACGGTCAAGAGCGTAACCAGCCAGGAGCAGGGCGAAGCGGACGCCGAATTCGCCATTGACGGTGATCCCGGCACCTTCTGGCACTCTGAATATAATAAAACCGTGACCAAACATCCGCATGTACTGGTCGTGGACCTGGGTAAGGAGCGGGAATTCTCCGGAATCACTTATCTTCCACGTCAGGATGGCGGCAGCAATGGCCGCGTGAAAGATTATTCCGTGGACGTGAGCACGGACGGAGAGAAATGGCAGCCTGCCGCCAAGGGCTCCTTCCCGGACAGTGCTGACCTGCAGGAAGTGAAATTCCAGGCTCCCGTCAAGGCGCGTTATTTCCGTTTTTCCGCCCTTAGTGAGGCGCAGGGGCGGGATTACGCCGCCGTAGCGGAACTGGATATCATTCCCGTTAAGAAATAACTCCTGCGGTTTTTACCGTTTGAACAGGCGCCCCGCCGCTCTTTCCGAGTGCGCGGGGCGTTTTATTTGCCGGGCTCCATGGGTTTTCTGGAGGGAAAATGCAGAAGAAGATGGAGGATGAACAATTGGCAGAACAAAAAACCCTGTACGGAAAATACCCGTACAGGGGTTTGATGAAAAGGGAAGCTTCTATTTCCGTTTACGGCGTACCATCAGGGCCGTCAAACCCAGCAAGCTCATGGTGGCTGTCGCGGGTTCCGGGATCAAAAGCTGGATGGTATTGTTTTGCAGATTGATGTTTCCCAGGATGCATTCGGTGTAGTAGTCAAGCTCGTTTGTTAGAGCCTGCTCCTTGGTCGTAAGCCACAGATCGAACGTCTCGGTGCCGGATATATCTATATTATCGTAATTAAGCAGACTGTCGCTGGATACGTCTTTAAAGACAAAAAGAGCTGTTTCTCCATCCTGTCCCGTCACCATTAGATAAACCGGGGATGTCAGAGAAGAAGAGTAATCTCCGGACAAGTTAAATCTGCCGTCAGCGACGCCGCCATTTTGCTCTTCCGGTATATTTGTCAACGCGCTGGTGAAGTTGTTCTGCATGCTCATCAGATCACTGTATTTCAGTTGATCCTGTGCATACGAATTGCCTTGGAAGTTCCATCGGCTGGTGGTCACATCATAACTCCAAGTACCGCTGCTGAAGGTGCCTAAAATGGCATTGCCTGCATTCAGCGGTTCTCCGAGAGAATTGATTAGGGAATATGCGGAGGAATCGTCATTGCTGATATTGAAACTGTCCGCTAAGGCAATTTCTCCAGAAAAGAGAGCGCAGGCGGTGAAAGCATTGGTGAAAAGGGAGCGATAGAACATGGCTGGTTATTTGTTGGTTTGATGTTTGCTGGACACCGTGATGTAGGAAGGTGTCTTGGAAGATTCGTAGTAGATGGAAAAAACTCCGCTGAAGGGGATATTGGAAACATCCTCTCCATTGTCCTGACGTTTCCAGGAACCGTTGTTGTTGACGACCTTGACCATGGCATTTTTGTCATCTGCGGGAATGTTGATGACGGCGTCATCAGGCAATTGCAAAGCTATTTCAGCCAAAGTCTGGGAAAGGGGCAGGCGAGTGTGAAGAAGGGAATTGAATGTGGGAACGACCAGCTTCTGATTCTTCAGGGATACTTCCCCAATGACCACAGCTGTAACATCGGAACCAGCTTTGCGCGTAATGGTCAGGGGTTCATGGCTGAACACCGGCATATTGCCGATATTTTCCGTAGATCCCCTTCTTCTCCATTCATTTCCAGAATAATAAGCGGCAAGCTTGGTGGTTGCCGAATTAAAGATATTAACCGTGTCTGCAGACATGGCGGAGCCGCTTTTCAGGCCAAACTGGTTGTCTTCTCCAAGAATATCATCCAGAGTGCGCGCCTTGCGCAGGACATATAAATCGGGGGGAGTGCCCTTGCTTACCAGATCAGAAAGAAGGCGGTCATCCACTTTAATGGAATGCTCCGTCCAGCTGGCTCCCGGTTTTTTCCAACCATCCCGGTTTAAGGGAAGAGCTATAACTTCATTGCCGAAGTGAAGAACCAGCACATAGGCGGAGTTTTCATTCATCAGGTCGTTGAAATTAACGTCCGGGTCCGTGATGGTGACTTTATTACCGGAAATAGTAATGTTGCCTTCTTCAAGGGTGTGCTGTACCAAGGCTTCCGGATGCACCCCTAAACCCAGATAACCCGTTGCTTTGGCGTACAGGGTTGTCTGGATATAGCCGCAGGGCGTACTGTAAGCCGTTTCCGCATGCAGGGAGGCGATTGTTGCCGGAAGCAACGCGCATGCGCAGAGAGAGGCTGGCAGACAATGTACCGGATTGATAAACATTAACCCATTAAGAAGAAAGGAAATCGTTTGTCAATTAGGAAAGGGGGAAACATTCCCGTTTTTCATTTGTCAGACTTTTCCCCGGATGGAGGAAGCTTTCAGGTTTGTCCGGGGGATGGCCCCGGGATTTGAAGCGCAGGAAGGGCTGCCGCCGCTTTTTTCAATGCCTCCGGAACAGTAACTTCCAATGGCCGGACACAGGAAAAACAGGACGGAGGCAGGGTGGTAGAGATACGGTGCGGAACCTGGAAGGGGAAAATCATGAAAAAAAGATTTCAGGAATGCTTGGCAGAGGAAGGGGTGGGGAGAGCCTGAAAACAGGGGAGAGGATTTAATAAAATTTTAATGTTTTTTCCGGGTTGTTTTATTTGCGCCCTGAACGTTCTTCCATTAGGTTGATTCCAACATTCAAGCCGGATATCATTCCGATTCCTCTTTTCATGTTTTCAGAAACGCATTCGGACAGCCAGCGGGCGGACAGGATTCTGGCCTCCATCCGGAGGGAGGAAGCCCGTCCCGGCCGCGGCTTGCTGAAAATCTTCTTTGGCATGGCGCCGGGAGTAGGCAAAACATGTGCCATGCTGGAGGCGGCCATTCAGGCGGCGGACAAGGGCGTGCAAGTCATTATCGGCGTGGCGGAATCCCATGGGAGGGAAGATACGATGCGGCTCATTGGCAGGCTGCCGCGCCTTCCCATGAAAAAGATGGTTTACCGGGGAGTGGAAATGGAGGAATTTGATTTGGAGGAGGCATTGCGCGTGAAGCCCCAGCTTATTCTGGTGGATGAACTGGCGCATACCAACGTCCCGGGAATGCGCCACAGGAAACGCTATCAGGACGTGGAGGATTTGCTGGCCGCGGGAATAGACGTTTACACCACGCTGAACGTGCAGCATCTGGAAAGCCGTTCCGATACCGTTCACGACATTACAGCCGCCCCCGTGCAGGAAACCGTGCCGGATTCCGTATTGGCGGAGGCGGATTGCATCCAGCTGGTGGACATTACTCCGGATCAGCTGCGGACGCGCCTTCGGGAGGGGAAAGTGTACAGCGCTCCCCAGGCTTCCGCCGCTCTGGATCATTTTTTCAAGGAGTCCAATTTGACGGCCCTCCGGGAACTGGCCCTGCGCATCGTAGCGGAGAAGGTGGACCATGAACTGACGGAGGTGCGTACCATTTCCGGGGACCGCTCCATCTGGCGCAGCGGGGAACGTCTGATGGTGGCGGTAGGCCCCAGCCCGTTTTCCGCCCGGCTGGTACGCTGGACGCGCCGCATGGCTTATGCCCTGAACGCTCCGTGGATAGCCCTTTCCGTGGATACGGGCGTGCCCTTGCCTCCTGAACAGCAGCAGCGGCTGGACGCCAATCTGGAATTGGCGCGGCGGCTGGGCGCGGAAGTGATCGTGATGCCCGGTTCCGATTTGGCGGAAACGCTGCTCCGCATGGCTTTTTTAAGAAATGTCAGCCAAATTGTGGTGGGCAAACCGCAGGAAAGCTACCTGTGGGGCCTGGTGCGGCCCATATCCCTGGTGGATAAGCTGGTGAAGGGAAGCGACCAGATTGATATTTACGTGGTTCCCGCCGCTTCGGGACCGGGCCGTAACCGTTGGAAGAGCTGGCACCGGAAAACGGAGAAAGATGGCCGGGATTACTGGCTGGCCGCAGGCGTGACAGCGGCCGTCACGGGTGCCGGCCTGCTGGTTTCCGCATTTACCGGTTATTTTGCTCCCGGTTTCCTGTATTTGGCCGGAGTAGTGGGCCTGGGCTTTTTCATCCGTTCCCGCTGGGCCATGCTTTTGGCCGCGGCGCTGAGCGTCCTGTTGTGGAACCTGCTGTTTATTCCCCCGGTGATGACGTTCAAGATAGAGCGGCTGGAGGACGCCTTGATGTGCTTCTTTTTCTTTTTGGTGGCCCTTTCTACGGGACGGCTCACTTCCCGCCTGAGGATCCGCGAGCGGGAAGAACGGGAACGGGAAAAAAAGACCAATGCCCTGTTCCTGTATTCCCGGGCCATTGGATCCGCTTCGGACGTGCCTTCCCTCATTTCCGTCGCGGCGGGACAGATCAGCCAGATTATGGGGGTGCGCCTGGCTGTCATGACGCCGGAAGGAGGCGGCGGTAAGCTGAGGCTTTGGGAGACCGGCGGAGAGTACGCCATGGATGAGAAGGAATGGAGCGTGGCAGTCTGGTGTATGGAACACCGCCGCCCCGCAGGAAGGTTTACGGATACGATCCCGGTAGCAGAAGGGTTTTACCTTCCCATGATGTCCGGGGAGCGTTGCATGGGCGTACTGGGCATAAGGCCAGAGGAAGGGGAGTGCCTGACGGCCGGGCAGAAGGATTTGCTGGAAAGCATGGGAGCGCAGCTGGCCATGGCGCTGGAGCGTGAAGAATTGAGGGCGGAACGGGCGCGTACGCGGCTCATGGAAGAATCGGAAAAACTGCACCGATCCCTGTTGGACAGTGTTTCCCATGAGTTCAAAACGCCTTTGGCCGTGATTGAGGGCGGCTGTGAAAAATTGGCCGGACGTGCCGCGTCCGCACCGGAGGAGCGGGAAGAATACGGGGAAATTTTACTGGCCGCGCGCCGTCTGCGCCGCCTGGTGAAGAATTTGCTGGATGTGAGCCGCCTGGAATCCGGCGCTTTGAAACCCAAACTGGACTGGTGCGATCTGGGGGATGTTATTGAAGGGGCTCTGGCTGCTACCAGGGAAGCACGCCGGAATCATCCCGTGTCTGTTTCCCTGCCGCCGGACTATCCGCTGGTGAAGGCGGATTTTTCCCTGATGGAACAGGTACTGGTCAATCTGCTGTTGAATGCCTGCGTACATACTCCTGAGGGAACCTCTGTTACGTTGCAAGGTGGTGCCGACCCCGTGCGCGGCCAGGTTTGGCTGGATATTCATGACATGGGGCCGGGCATTCCTCCCGAACGGGCGGAAACCATTTTTGAGCGCTTCCGGACGACGCGGCCCGGTGGTTTGGGCCTGGGGCTCCCCATTGTGCGCGGGTTTATGGAAGCTCAGCGCGGTGCCGTCTCCCTGGTTCCCGTTTCCGCCGGAACATGTTTCCGGCTTGTCCTTCCCCTGGTGGAGCACGATAGTGTTCCTGAAGAGTAATTCCTCCTGCCTCATGAGCAACTTTCCTGCAGATATCCTGATAATTGACGATGAACGGCAGATACGCCGTCTTCTGAACCTGACGCTGACCGGCGCAGGCTACCATGTCCGCGAGTGTGAAAACGGGCAGCTTGGCTTGAGTGAGACCGCGCTGAAGCGGCCGGATGCCATTATTCTGGATCTGGGGCTTCCGGACATTAACGGCCTGGAAGTGCTGAAACAGCTTCGGGAGTGGACTCAGGTTCCTATCCTGATTCTAACGGCCTGGGACAGGGAGGATGAAAAGGTGGATGCCTTGGATGCCGGGGCGGATGATTACCTGACCAAGCCGTTCAGCGGCCGTGAATTGCTGGCGCGCCTGCGCGTGATGCTTCGGCGCAATCGTCCGGACCGCGAGCCGTCCGTATTCCGGCTGGGTCCCATTGTCGTGGATCTGAGTTCCCGGCGCGTGGAGAAGGGGAAAGAGGAAATTCATTTAACCTCCAAAGAGTACGGAATTCTGCGCCTGCTTCTGCTCCATCAGGGCAAGGTGATGACCCATCGCCAGCTGCTCCGTGAAATTTGGGGCCCCCAGCATGAGGAGGACACACACTATCTGCGGGTGCACATTGCCCACCTGCGCCAGAAGCTGGGGGATTCCGATCCGGAAAACCGCATTATCCGCGCGGAATCCGGCCTGGGTTACAGAATTGTGGCGGATGGAGCCGAGTAGCCCTTGTCCCGTTTTACTGGGCTGGAAAAAATAGCGGCGCATTATCTGCGGCAGCCGGAAAATATATTTTTTCATAACGGTTGGAGAAGATGACTTAACTTCACGCAGTTCAACATGCTGTGTAGGCTCCAAGACGTATTCAATACGTCTTTATGAAGATCAAGTACAACGCAAGAAACGTAGGAGCCGCAGCCCTGGGCTGCGCCATGATAGCAGGAACCGTCTGCGCAGGAGAGGAAACGGTTTCTCCGTCGATAGCCTCCCTGACAAACATGCAAGAGGCCGCCATACCTTCCACAGACGCGGACTGGGCCTTTTCCTTCTCGGCGGGGTGGTCCAGCAAGTACGTAACGGAAGGTCTGGACTGCCTGCCGGGCAGCGGCATCTGGGAAGTGGCTCCGAGCATTTCTTGGAAGAATCTTACGTTCAGCGCCTGGTATGCCGGAGGAGATTCCGCCAATTACGATGAACTGGACCTGGTTCTGGGTTACGCCTGGAATCTGGGGAAGTGGACTGTCAATCCCTGGTATGAGCACCAATTCTATTTTACGCAGGATTATAATGTGGCCAATCCGGCGCTGACGGTCTCCTATGCCGTAACGGATTGGCTGGCTGTAGGAGCGGAAACCCAGGTGAAAGTGGAACACCAGGATTTTGAAGCCTATTACAGCGCCTTTGTACGGTTGGAGTGGTCCCCCCTGGAAAATGTGACCGTGGTTCCCATGGTCAGGTACGGGTACAACGGCGGTTATAACGTGGACTATGATGACGGCTCCAACTGCATTGACTGGAGCCTGGGTGTGACGTGGAGGTTTGCAGAACATTATACGCTTTCCGGCTCCGTCAATTATTCCCAGGCGGCTACGGTGCTGCGTCACAGGGATGCCGGAGACGAATTCTGGGTGGGATTCCGCCTGGGCGTGGAGTTTTAACGGCGCATCGGCGTTAAAAAACGGGCTTCCGGAGAGGAATTAATAATTTCTTAATGTCCGGAGGCCCTTTGTTAACTACCCGGAATTTCCAGAATACGCGTAGAGTTGCGTTGTGTCCTCACACGACTTGTTAATCATTGTCCTGTTCATAGGCATACTGGTCTCTTTCACCCCGTTTCTCGGAAAATGGCTGGCAAGTGTTTTGATGGGAAGGCAGACATGGCTTTCCCCGGTTCTGGGTCCCGTGGAGCGCTGCGTCTACCATATGGCCGGAGTGGACCCCACCCGCGAAATGGACTGGAAAAAGTATCTGACGGCCGTTCTTTTGTTTAACGCCGCTGGATTCCTCGTCCTTTTTCTTTCCCTGCTGTGCCAGAAATGGCTGCCTCTGAATCCCGCCGGAACGGAAAATATGCGGTGGGATATAGCCTTGAATACGGCCATCAGCTTCGTGACCAACACCAACTGGCAGTTCTATTCAGGGGAAGGGCCGGAAGGCGTCAGTTATTTTGTTCAAATGACCGGGCTGGGCGTGCAAAATTTCGTCAGCGCCGGCACGGGAATTGCCGTCATGTCCGCCCTGATCCGCGGGCTGGAAAGGAGATGCGCTTCTACTCTGGGGAACTTCTGGACGGATCTGACGCGCAGCACGTTGTATTTTTTGGTTCCTGTTTCCACGGTCATTGCTCTTCTGCTGGTCTCCCAGGGTGTGGTGCAGTCCTTTGACGGACCCATTGCCGTGCCGGGCATGGATGGCGTGGAACAGATGATACCCAGTGGCCCGGCGGCATCCCAGATAGCCATCAAACAGCTCGGAACAAACGGCGGCGGCTTTTTCGGGAACAACAGCACACATCCTTTTGAAAACCCCACGCCCTTCAGCAACATGGTTGAAATGATTTCCCTGCTTCTGGCCGGCTGCGCCTGCCCATACGCCTACGGCGTCATGATTGGAAAAAAGAGGCAGGGGTGGATTATCTTCGGAGCCATGATGATTCTGCTTGTGGCGGCCATTGTCTTGTCCCAGTGGGCGGAACATGCGGGAAACCCGCTTTTCCCGGGCATGGAAATGCTGGAAGGCAAGGAAGTGCGCCTGGGCGTTACGAACAGTTCCCTCTGGTCCGTCGCTACGACGGCATCTTCCAACGGGTCCGTGAACTGCATGCATTCCAGCATGTCCCCGCTGGGTGGCGGCATTGCCCTGTTCAATATGTTGCTGGGTGAGGTAATTTTCGGAGGTCTGGGCTGCGGCTTGTACGGCATGCTGATGTTTGCCATGATTACCGTGTTCCTGTGCGGTTTAATGGTGGGGCGAACCCCGGAATTCCTGGGCAAAAAAATGGGAGCCCGGGAAGTGTGCTGCTCCATGGTGGGTGTCCTGCTCCCCGGCATGGCCGTCCTGGTCATGAGCGGGCTGGCCGCCGCTACGGAAGCCGGGCGGGCGTCCATCTGCAATGCCGGCCCCCACGGGCTGACGGAAATCCTGTACTGCTTCGGTTCCCAGGCCGGGAATAATGGAAGCGCCTTTGCTGGTCTGGCTGCAGGGGATACGCCTTTTTATTCCCTGCTGGGCGGTTTGGCGATGCTGCTGGCCCGTTTCGGAACCATTATTTCGGTGATGATGATTGCTGGCAGCATGGCATCCAGGAAAATTTCTCCGCCGGCCCAGGGTACCATGGGGACGGATAACCTGATGTTCATGGTTCTGCTGGTAGCCGTCGTGCTGGTTGTAGGAGCCCTCACCTTCTTCCCGGCCTTGGCTCTGGGACCTATTCTGGAGCATTTGCTCCTGTATTCGGGAACCATGCTTTAAGGCGTATTCGCCGATAATCCGGATGTTTATGATCATGAAGGAGAAAAAGAGTCAATCCTGGTATGACGGAGCCGTGTTGAAAACAGCTTTCCGGAATGCGTTGCGCAAATTTGACCCGCGCGTCCTGTCTAAAAACTTCGTGATGTTTATCACGGCTGCCGGCGCTCTGATGGCAACGATTGCCCTTATCAGGGATTTGGCTGCCGGGCAACCCTTCGGCTTTACTTTGCAAATCGCGCTCTGGCTCTGGTTCACCGTGTTTTTCGCCAACTTTGCGGAAGCGCTGGCGGAGGGCCGGGGAAAGGCGTATGCGGACGCTCTGAAAGAAATGCGCGTTTATGTGAACGCCCGTTTGCTGACGGACAAGGGAACGGAGGAAATCGTCTCCATTTCCGAATTGCGCAAAGGGGACAAAGTGTTGTGCGAGGCCGGGGATATCATCCCCCTGGATGGAGAGGTGATAGAAGGCATCGCTAGCGTGGATGAATCCGCCATTACCGGGGAATCCGCTCCGGTCATCCGTGAGAGCGGGGGGGACCGCAGCGCTGTAACGGGAGGAACCCGTGTAATCAGTGACGGCATTGTTATCCGTATTACCGTGGAACCGGGCCATACGTTCCTGGCCCGCATGATTTCCATGGTGGAGGGGGCCAGCCGGCAGAAAACGCCCAATGAAACCGCTCTAGGTATCTTGCTGGTGGCGCTGACCATTGTTTTTCTTGCCGTGGTTCTTTCCCTTCCCGCCATGGCCGGATACATTGAGGATTCTGCCCGGGCGCTTGGCTTCAGGGCGGAGGGCCGTATTTCCCTGCCCATCTTGGTCTCTCTTCTGGCATGCCTGATTCCGACGACGATCGGCGGATTATTAAGTGCCGTTGGTATCAGCGGCATTGACCGGCTTGTGCGCCGGAATGTGCTGGCTGTGTCCGGGCGCGCCGTGGAAGTAGCCGGGGACATTGATGTGCTGATGCTGGATAAAACCGGAACCATCACCTTCGGCAATCGAATGGCGAACGAATTCCTGCCTGCACCCGGGGTGGATGACCTGCAGCTGGCGGAAGCCGCCCAGCTTGCTTCCCTGTCCGATGAAACGCCGGAAGGCCGCAGCATCGTGGTGCTGGCTAAAAAACAGTTTGGAATCCGGGGCCGCCATATGGACGCGGACCATATTGTTTTTATCCCGTTTTCCGCTTCCACCCGCATGAGTGGCGTGGATATTGCGGAGCACGACGGCCGTCCGGCCGTTTCCATCCGGAAGAGCGGCGGAAAGCGTGGCGCAGTGGGTGAAAATCCGGGGCGGAACTTTCCCGCAAGAGGTGGAAATGATGGTGCAGAATGTCGCGCGTGTCGGCGGTACGCCGCTGGTAGTGGCCCGGGGAAAAGACGTGCTGGGGGTCATTTATCTGAAAGACATCGTCAAGGGCGGCATCAGGGAACGCTTTGCCCGGCTCCGGGCCATGGGCATCCGGACTGTCATGGTGACAGGGGACAATGCCCTGACTGCCGCATCCATTGCGGCGGAAGCCGGCGTGGATGACTTCATGGCAGAAGCTACGCCTGAGATGAAGCTGGCGCGCATTCGTGAGGAACAGGCTGCCGGCCGCCTGGTGGCCATGACCGGGGATGGAACTAATGACGCTCCCGCCCTGGCCCAGGCCGATGTGGGTGTGGCGATGAACACCGGAACGCAGGCCGCCCGGGAGGCGGGCAACATGGTGGACCTGGACAGCAATCCGACCAAGCTGATTGAAATCGTAGAAATCGGCAAGCAAATGCTGATTACCCGCGGCGCGCTGACCACCTTTTCCTTCGCCAATGACGTAGCCAAATACTTTGCCATCATTCCCGCCATGTTTGCCGGCCTCTTTGTGGCTGACGGCATGGCCAGTGGACCTCTTTCCGCCCTGAACATAATGGGCCTGAATTCCCCGCAAAGCGCCATTCTCAGCACTGTGATTTTTAATGCCCTGGTCATCGTAGCGCTGATTCCTCTGGCCTTGAAAGGGGTTTCCTACCGTCCGGCGGGAGCGGCCTCCCTGCTGAAGCGCAATATCCTCATTTACGGGGTGGGCGGCCTGATTGCTCCTTTCATGGGCATCAAGCTTATTGATATGGTCATCAATGCATGGCGCCTTGTTTGAAAATCCAATCCTAACCTGCTGAATTATCATGAAGTGGACATTTCCCAATCTGCGCCTGTTTCTGTCTCTGGCCGTCATTACCGGAGGCATTTACCCTTTGGTCGTTACGCTGGTCAGCCTGATTTTTTTCCCTCATCAGGCTCATGGTTCCCTAATCCGGAATGAACGGGGGGAAATTATCGCTTCGGAGCTTGTCGCACAGCCTTTTATCTCCGCCAAATATTTCTGGCCCCGGCCCTCTGCCGGAGAATACGCTACCATGCCTTCCGGAGCCAGCAACCTCTCCTGGACTTCCGGGAAGCTGGTCAGGACGGTGGCGGAGCGCAGGGCGGCTCTGCTGAAAGCCCACAGTCTGCCGGAGAAAACGCCTGTCCCTGCGGACATGCTTTTTGCTTCCGGCAGCGGTTTGGAGCCTTTTATCTCTCCGGAAGCGGCGGAATTTCAATTGAACCGTGTTGCCTCCACGCGCGGAGTGCCTCCGGAAAAAATCCGGAAACTGGTGTCTGAACACTTCGTCCGGGGCGGAATTTTGGGGGAAAACGTAGTCAACGTGATGACCCTGAACGCTGCGCTGGATACATTGTTCCCGATGAGCGGGATGTAATTGACCGCCCCGGTTCGGAAAATATCCTGGCGGAAAAATCGTCCGGCATCAGCCGGTGCCTTGGTTCCGCGTCTTTCTCCGGTTACCGGGGCGGTTTTCTTATTGGATTTTTGTCAGTTTGGCCTAATTTGTTGAAAAACAGAGACAATAAATTGGCCGGCGTGCGGTATGCTGCCGGATAATCCTTTCAGAATGCAGCAATAGGGGGGGCGACATCCTCTCGTTAGTTTTATTAGGCTGATATGAAGTTTCTTCAGCCCCAAATGCGGCTGTTTACAAATAGTCCTCCCTTGGCGGTGTGAACACATCGACAACCTCTCCGCTTCCCATCACCTCAAAGGAACGAGGCGTATTGTCCGGTATGGCGTAGCTGTCCCCTGCATGAAGCAACACTTCAATATTCTTCTCCGGCATTTCCATGTTCAGGCGGTATTTGCCTGAAATGACGTACCCGCATTGTTCATGCGGATGTTGGTGGGTAGAGGCGAAGTTGCCTTTCACATAGTACATCTTTGCTGCCATTGATTTCTCTCCGACAGCGAGCGAATCCAGTGAAACGCCCTTGAACACTTTCTTCGATGCGTCTTCCTTGCGAACGATGACTTTATTATTTTTTATGATTTCCATATCAATACGTTATCTTCAGTTCCATCTGGATGTTTCCGCGTTCGTATGCCGGGTGATTTTCCGCAAGTTCCTTGAATCCCAGCTTTTTATATGTGTGTATGGCGGGTTTGAGCAGGGTGTTGCTTTCAAGAAAAAGAATTTTCGCCTTCATGTCCTTTGCTTTGTCTATAGCTGCATGGCAAAGTATTTCCCCGATGCCTTTGCCCTGCGCATGAGGGTGAACGGCAAGTTTCGCCAGTTCATAATCATATACCGGGTCATCCATTTTGCAGAGGGCACAAACTCCGACGGGCTTTCCCCTGTAAAGGGCTACAAAGATAAAGCCTCCTTTGTTGATAATATATTCCTGCGGATGATCAAGATAGTCCAGATCGTGCGGTTCTATCTTCCAATGTTGCGTAATCCACTGTACGTTAAGTGATTTAAACGTATTCTTGTAACACGGTTCGTAAGGAATTACCCTGATATGCTCCCTTTCCCTCATTTTCCGGGCTTCTTTGACCCGTTGCAGCAGGCTCTTCTCAGCGAGCCGGTCTTCCCATTCGCCGATAGCTCTCCACAAATCATGGCGCGTTTCCTTGGAAATATCCTCTACGGCGACCTCCACGTCTTTGCAGAGCTCTGTCAGCATGGCGGCAACCCTTTTCCCATGTGGAGACAGGGCGATGACGGTGCGTCTCTTGTCCTTCTGGTCTTCAAGGCCTTTCACCAATCCTCTTGCCGTCATTTCTCCAACGATATTGCTCACGGATGGATGACTGTGCCCTATTTCCTTAGCTATGCCCGTTATTGTTTTCTCTTTCCCGCCGGCTAAAACGAAAAGCAGGGGAAACCACTTTGGCTTTATGTCAATGCCGTATAATTCATAAATTTGACTTGCATCAGACGTCACAGCATCCGTCAGCATGCGCAGCCTGCTTCCAATGGCTATTTTACCTGTCCTATTGAAAAAATCCATATCTTTCCGTTATTAAATACGTAACTGATTACGTAACTAATATGCCATTATCATGCGAGCAAGCATTTTTTCACATTTTAGTCTTCTTGCAGGTGGGGAATATCGCTGTATCCATCAATGGAATGGAAAAATCCGTCTCCTGTCAGTCGGGTAGGCTGCGAACGTGGTATTTGGCATTGCCGCCCTTGCCCACGCGATTATTTTGGAGCATGGGCAAGGGCTGTTCCTGCGTTTCTATCCGGTACGGGGCTGCCGTTCTTTCCGGAAATATTTTCCTTGGCGTTCAGGATTTACACTATTGCCGGGATACCGGATGCGCCAGCTCCATGAGAAAGCGGGACAGGATTTCCTTGTCAGGGCGGACTCTCCAATAATCCGTTGAGCGTGCAAGTGATATTGCGGGGAATCCGGAGGGGCAAAAAATTTTTAGATAACAGGAAAAATCCTGTTTTTCCATTCAACGGTTGGAGTTATTCTTATGTCTAAAATACCAACATACCATGCTTAACAATCTAACAACAAAATTTCAGGAAGCGCTGATGCAGGCGCAGCAAACTGCAGGCCGGCTTGGAAAACCGGAAATTTCTTCTCTGGACGTTCTGGTGGCGTTACTGGAGCAGGAAGGCGGAATTCTTTCCCCTATTCTCCGCAAAGCCTCTTGCGATCCGGGGCTGCTTCTCCAGGCAGCCCAAAGGGAGGTTTCCCACGAACCTACTCAAAGCGGCGCCACCACCCAGCCGCAGATGGGGCGTGACCTGGCTACCGTCATGCAGGCTGCGGAAGAGGAACGCAAAAAGCTCAAAGACGACTACCTCAGCGTGGAACACTTCATGCTTGGGGCGTTGGACACGCAAAACAAAGTGCACCAGTTGACGGACACCTTTGGGCTGACCAAGGATAACTATCTGGCCGCCATGAAGGAAGTGCGCGGCAACCAGCGCGTGACGGACGACAACCCGGAAGGCAAATACCAGACGCTGGAAAAATATGGGACGGACCTGACGGCCCGCGCCCGCGCCGGTAAAATTGACCCCGTCATCGGCCGTGATACGGAAATCCGCCGCGTTTTGCAGATTCTTTCCCGCAGGACGAAAAACAATCCCGTCCTGATCGGGGAGCCCGGCGTTGGCAAAACCGCCATTGCGGAAGGTCTGGCGCGGCGCATTGTCAACGGCGACGTGCCGGAAAGCATGCGCAACAAGCGCATTGTATCCCTCAACATCGGCTCCATGCTTGCCGGAGCCAAATATCGCGGTGAATTTGAAGAACGCTTGAAATCCTTCCTTAAGGAAGTAACGGATTCCAACGGTGAAATCATTCTGTTTATCGATGAACTGCACACCATCGTAGGCGCGGGCGCCAGTGAAGGGGCGGTGGATGCCTCCAACCTGCTCAAGCCCGCCCTGGCCCGCGGGGAACTGCGGACCATCGGCGCGACGACACTGGACGAATACCGCAAATACATTGAAAAAGATGCGGCTCTGGAACGTCGGTTTCAGCCCGTCATGGTCTCCGAACCCAGCGTGGAAGATACCATCGCCATCCTGCGCGGCTTGAAAGAACGCTATGAAGTCCACCATGGAGTGCGTATTACGGACGCTGCCATCGTAGCGGCGGCCACCCTTTCCGACCGTTATATTTCCGACCGTTTTCTGCCTGACAAGGCAGTAGACCTGGTGGATGAAGCGGCAGCCCGCCTCAAAATTGAGCTGGACTCCATGCCCACGGAAATTGACCAGATTGAACGTGAGGCCATGCAGCTTGAAATGGAACGGCAGGCGCTGGCGAAGGAAGAAGACGCCGACAGCAAGGCCCGTTTGGAAAAAATCACCAAGGACCTGGCCGACCTGAAGGAAAAATCCGGTTCCATGATTGCCAAATGGAAAAGCGAAAAGGAAGTGCTGGACGCCGTCCGCAGGGAACAGGAAAAAATAGAAGCCCTCAAGCTGGAAAGCGAAAGGGCCAAACGTATGGGTGACCTGACCCGCGCGTCGGAAATCACCTATGGCGAACTTCCGGAAGCCCAGCGCGCCCTGACGGAAGGCAAGGAAAAGCTCAGTAAAATGCAGAAAGAAGATGGAGGGCTGCTGAAGGAGGAAGTCACGGAAGGAGACATTGCCAAAGTGGTTGCCACCTGGACCGGCATTCCCGCCGCCCGTCTGCAGGAAGGGGAGCGTGCCAAGCTGGTGCACATGGAAGAGCGTCTGGGCGCCCGCGTAATCGGGCAGAAACAGGCCGTTAAGGCCGTATCCGACGCCGTGAGACGCGCCCGCGCCGGGCTGCAGGATGAAAACAGGCCCATCGGCTCTTTCCTGTTCCTGGGACCCACCGGCGTGGGCAAGACGGAACTCAGCAAGGCGCTGGCGGAATTCCTCTTTGACAGTGAGAACGCCATCGTTCGCATTGACATGTCCGAATACATGGAAAAACATTCCGTCGCGCGCCTCATCGGGGCGCCTCCCGGATACGTGGGGTATGAAGAAGGCGGTCAGCTCTCTGAAGCCGTGCGCCGTCGTCCGTACTGCGTGGTTCTCTTCGATGAAATTGAAAAGGCCCACCCGGACGTCTTCAACGTATTGCTCCAGGTGCTGGACGACGGCCGCATTACGGACGGCCAGGGTCGTACGGTTGACTTCCGCAACACGGTCATCATCATGACCTCCAACATCGGCAGCCAGTACATCCTCAATGAAGCCAATGCGGAACAGAGGGAAGCCAAGGCCCTGGAAGCGTTGCGCGGTCACTTCCGTCCGGAATTCCTGAACCGCATTGATGAAATCATCATCTTTGACCGGCTCACGGCGCAGGAACTCAAGGGCATTGTGGACATTCAGCTTCAGCGTGTCCGCAGGCGCCTGGAAGCCAAGGGCCTGTTTTTGCGCATGACTCCGGAAGCTACGGCTCTGGTGGCGGATCATGGTTTTGATCCTGTGTATGGAGCCCGTCCTCTCAAACGGGCCATTCAGCATGATCTTCTGGACCCGCTCAGCCTCAAGCTTCTGGAAGGAGACTTCCCGGAAGGAACGGAAATCGTGGTACGGGAAAAAGACGGCAAACTGGACTTCACCAAGGAGAAAAGATAATTGCATTTCTCGGCATGTTGCCGGAAAAACAATGAAGGGCGTCCCCTGAGAGGGCCGCCCTTCTGATATAAAGATTCCCGCTTCCGGGAGCTGAAGAAAATCTGCTGCGCGGTTAAATCTGGGACAGAGCGTCGTCAGCAACGGCGGCGGCGCAAAGCGAGTGCGGCCAGCCCTAGGAGGGAAAGCGTAGCGGTAGCGGGTTCCGGAACCATGTTCCAGCCCATGGAACGCATTAATCCCACTTCTCCATCCGTCAGGGTGCGATGATAGGTATCCGGTGAGATGGAATACTGCATAAGGGCGTCTGGATCGCTCGTGCTGTCAATGTGGGCCATGCTGGACCCTTCCGACCATGTGGTGGGGTTATAGACAGTAAGCCCCGTATCGCCCAGAGACAAAGTTTCCCCTAGGGTAAATGCCGTATTCCCATTTCCGGCTTTTTCTACGATGGACTGGCCTTCTTGGTTGGTTAACAGGGAATCATACTTGGTGTACAGCATGGTGCTGTAGGTTGTGGAAGCGCTTCCGGATTGGACTCTTTGGAAAGTGCCTGTCTGCGTCGCCAGGGAAAGAAAACCAACGGCATGCCCCACTTCATGGGTCAGGATGCTTTGAAAATCATATTTTCCCGTATGCTCCGCCAATAAGGCGGCCCCATAATAAAGGGAAGCCAAATGAGAGGTATTGCACTGGATGTAAATATCATAGCCTGAGGTAGTCCTTGTGCTTCCATCGCGCCATACGGCCTCGGCCATGGTGGAACCTGTTGTGGCTTTGACAGGTAGTAGTAATAAGGGGAATAAGCGGAGGCTAGGGTGGAGGAATCGGCTCCGTCGTACCAGGTGAGGCCTACGTTAAGCGTTCTTCCCGGGGTGGAATTAATCAGGGTATTCCATGTGTTCAACGCCCGTATGGCGGAATCTATCTGATCACTGGTCCAGGTATGAGTACTTGAAGAATCAAAAAATCCCTTCTCCCCGGAATCTAGGAAGGTGCATGAAAAAGTGGAGCCTATATTAACTGTCTGTACAGCAGATGAGAAAAAAGTGCTTCCCAAGCAGAAAACAGTGCAGAGAATGCCAATTTGGAATGAACTTTTCATAGATAAAAAATAATAAACCCTTGAATAGCAAAAAAATCCTTTCTGTTCAAGTGAAAATAAATCAAGTCTGCTTCTTTTTCAGGGAAGACGGGTCAGACACCCCTTCTTTTTTCTGGCTCTTGTTGCATAACAACAAAAAATGCTGAAAATACCGGCAGGGGCCCTCCTGGTAAGGACAGTTTCCTTGTAAAAAATGTAACGGCGCAAGATAGTTGCGATATGCGGGACAGGTTGTTGCGATATTTCGCCACTTGCTGCCAGGAAAAGCCCCTTTCCGGAAGCCTGAAAAGAGGTTAAAAAAACGCCTGAAAACGGGTGAATTCGCGTGACTTTTACCCCCGAATTTGCTATAAAAAACTCACCGGAAGGAAGGTTGATCCGTACCTTGAACCGGGGCTATTGCTGCCGCTGCCATCAGCTTTATTTTGGCGTTGCAAAGGGAGTGCATAATTTCCGCCCTGCGCTCGCGCGGCACTCCATAAGGCCGGGGATTGCCTGTCGTCACCATCCGGAACATCCGGGCGTATAAATCAGGGGAAGCCTCGGCACTGTGCCAGCACCAGCAGGACCAGCGGGAATTCTCCGATTCCCCGCGCCGCCAGGGCACTTCAATCCGGCATGCCTCCCGTCCGTATTCTTCAATCATGGTTAAGGCATACGTTAAATCCTCCGGGGCTGAATCCGGTAAATGCCGCTCCTGAAGAACATCGGCCAAATGGACGGCCACATGGGCACGCACGGCATAGCAGCACCCATAGGTTAAATGCCGATCATCCCCGGAAGAGTACCACAGGCACTCCGGATGGTCCGTCATCCAGTGCAGCCAGTCCCCATCTAAAAGCGCCGTGTCAGCATCCAGCTTGACGAGTATATCTTCAGGGGCTGCCCCTGCCGTCATGGAGCGCAGCACTCCCACAATGGCGCCGGGGCCGCGTAAATTCCCGCCGCGCATCCAGGATGTCTGATCATAGACGGCTCCCAGCTCTTCCAAGGCCTCCACCGTTCCGGCATCCACCGGAGCGTGGCAATCATCCAGCACCCGAACCAGGGCAGACGGGCAGGCCATCCGGGCGCACCTGGCCGCCGCTACGGCTTCCGGGGCGTCTTCCTTATACGTGAATATGTGAATTCTGATCATAAAAAACTACGGTCCCCACGGATAATACGTGCCGCCCCCTACGGGAAGCTGAATGGTGCCCAGGGCATACTGGATTACCTCGTCGCCTTTAATGACGGCCAGAGGGAAGGAATAATAAAACAACCGGGACGGCCTTGCGCCGTCTATGGATGTAAGCATGAAGGGATCTACCGTCCCCGCGGAGGAAATGACGGCCATGCCCGTGATTTCCTCGTTTTCATTCAGAATCAAATTCAGCCAGACTTCCCCTTCCATCATCGGCAAATCCTTGCTTGCCGGGGCATCTCCCAGCACGCGGCCATTCAGCATGATTTTCCCGGGCGTGATGGTGGCTCCCGTCTTCTGGCCGTCTTCATCGTATTCCAGTTGAACGCGGAATCCGTAGTCGTTCGGCTCCGGCGTCGCGGATGACCAGATAACCTCGCCGCGGGGGCTAACGGTCGGGGCCTTGGGGCTGATGCGTGCGTTGGAATCGTAAGTCAGGGACAGGGCGGGATTGTCCTGCACCTGATCCTGGTTGTCCCGGTCATCCATAGCGGCCTGGTTGCTGTAAAGCTGCTGCTGTCGGTCAATCATGCTTTGCAGGCTCAAATGGTCGGGAACTCCCGTGGATATATACGTGTTGCCCGCGGATAAATCCACCGTGACGCCCTGTATGACCGTCCGCATGTCCAGCCAGGCCGGGTTGGCTCCTGCAATCGACAAGCGCCGCCCCAGCAGCAGGTCCGGGCGGATGGCCGCCAGGGCGTCCACGCTTCCGGCCCAGGGAGCCACGCGGGTCATTTGGTAATAGGCGGCCAAGACGGGCCTGTAATTTGGCCAGTCCGCTTCGCCGCTCCCGCTGCCTCCGGACGGAGGCGGGAATGCAGAACCGTCCTCCGGTCCCAGGGTGCCGTGTCGGTCCACTTTGTAAGACCGTCGGCGAACATTGGTCGTGATGCCCCGCCAAGTCAGCCAGTTATAATACCTCGTCACCTTGTCCCCGTTAATCGTCACGGTTTTTTTCCTGGGGAATATCAATTCAAACCCCTTTTTCGGAGGGGAATCTATGTAAACATATTGCTTGAAGACTACTTCGCACCACTTGATCGCCGTACAGGATTCCGATAAATCGCCAAAAGCAAGCCTGTACTTGGTGGCGCTCGTGCTATAATTTTTGGCTTCCTGCCCTTCCACGGCGGGGGTTTCCCGTTGGATCGCGCCAAATTGCGCGCCTGGCACCTTGGCTAATTCCGGAATCCAGTTAGTCCACCACTTTCGGGCATCCTCCGGCCCGGTCGGCATCTTTTCCCCCAGGACCATCATTTCCGGTTTGGCAAAATTGTATTGGGGGCCATCCACGCCATCCTCGTCGGTGTCGTCCGGGTCATCCCCCGTTCGCGGGTCGGACAGTTGCACGATCGTGCAGCCTTCCTGGTGCAAGTCCGCCCCGGCTGGGTGAACAACCGTGGACGTGGCGTACTTGCCCCGCGTCATCACCACCCCCACCGCGGGGGGCACCAGGTCCACCCGTTCCGTCAGCTGGATTTTTGACAATCTGTGCGCGATCCGGTCCAGCGTCACCGGGTCCAGGCGGTCCCCGTCCGCAATGTGCAGCACGGGGCTGGCTCCGGAATAATCAAACCAGGCCACCATGCCGGGCCGGGAACTTAGGAATTTGCGCAGCAGGGAGGCGTGCTTGTCACAGGCGACATCCGTGTCCCATATCCAGGCGGAATCATCCACATCCAGCACATAATCCGTCACCAGCGCCCCATGTTTGCGGGCGTTGTCCAGCACCGTCCGGAGGGCCGCCGCGATCTTGATGCGCCGTTTGACCGACGCCCCGGAGGATAGGCCGGAAAACGCCGCAAACGAGAAAGCAATCCTGCCCGCCCCGATGCCGGAGCCGAAAAACGTCGTGCCCTCCATCGGCTTCCAGTGGTCGCAAATTTCCACCTGCCACACGTAGCCGGACGCGGACAAGGCGGCATCACATTTGCGCACGGTGCCGTCCAGCACCGTCACGCCGTCCCACGCCACCCGCACGCGCTCTTTATAAGAGAAGGGGGCGGCATCCATCATTTCCCGGCCCAGCTGGAAAGACACCTGGGCCGCCGTAAAATTCCGCCATTGCCAGCTGCATGACTGGCTGGCCAGTCCCGTCAATTCTACTGTTCTAATGTCCATACCCCCGCTGTGAATCAATCTTGTTCAGGCGGCTTTTCAGCTCCGCCACTTCCGCGTTCAGCTTTTGCGCCGTTTCCTGGCTCCTGGAATACCTGCCTAGTATCTCCCGCACCAGCTCCACCATGCCGTGAATCGCGGGCGTTTCGTCCTGGCCGCGGTCGTTGCCAAGAAGCATTTTCAGCTGGCTGGCCAGCTGGGCACGTTCGCCCTTGTCCACCTGTCCGTCCTGTAACGCCTTGCGCACAACGTCCTCCACCTGGTAAAGGATTTCATAGTCGGAACTTCCGGCCAGATCCCCCGCTTTCTGAACAGCCCCCTCCCGGTATTTCCGCATCCATTCCGTCAGTTCCATTGCTGCCATGCTTTTGGCCTGGATGTCTTCAGGCAGGGCGGTTACTTTCCGGGCGGCTTCTTCCAGGCCCTTGATTTTCTGTTCCTGGTTTTCCTGTGTCTTTTTAGCGGTCAGGATGTCATTCATGGACTTCCAGGCTTGTTCCGCGGCTTTCACCATGCCCCGGTCGGCGTCGGAATTGTAAGCATTGCCGAATTTTTCTTTCAGGGCTTTTAAGAATTCTTCCGTCCATTTGGCGTCACTCTCGTCCCGCTTGTCCCATAACTTCTGGTCCTTGTTGCGCAAGCGGCCAATCGTGTCCCGAAACCTGGTGGCGTTCTCCTGGGCCTTTTTATTACCCTCCGCATACTTGTCCGCAAATCCAGAGAAGGAATCTAGGCTTGCTTCCAGTGTTTCCACAGCCGTGTTCATGGCCGTTTTGGTAGCGTCCAGTTCTTTCTTACGCGCTTCCGCGGCTTTGGATAGAGCTTCCGCCGCCGTCCGGGAAATTGTAGCATCCCTCCGCTGGTTATCCTGCCAGGCATCCGTCTTTTTCGTTTCCGTTTGCACGTCGGAATCTGCCTTTGCCTGGACGCCCTGCACAGTCAGAACATTATTCAGCCGTTCCTTGGCCGTCGTCACAGCTTCATCTAAAGCTTCTTGCTCTTTGAATAAATCAGCCAAAGATGCTGTTCTGTTTTTGATTACCTCTCTGGCGACTTTTAACGCATCCGCATAAGCCATATACAAGGCATCCCCGGACTTGCCGCGCACATCGCCCAGCAACCCCGTATTCTTGATGCCTTCCATCATGTTGTTCAAGGCGGCCTCCTGCTGCTGTTTTTCTGCAATCAGCCGGGCCATCATTTCTCCATTGGTGGCGGATGGCATGCTGGCATCTTTCCGCATGCCATCCATTAAAGCTTGTACATGCTTCAGGGTTTCTTCGTCCTGATTCTTTTTCTGCTGTAATCCGGCCACCAGCGGGATGCCCACGCCGCCCAGCATGGCCGCTTTAGCCATTTCTTTCGGCGCGTCTGCAATTTCCTTTTCCAGCTTCTTCTTTTTGGCTGCCAGTTCCTGCCATTGTTTCAGGGCCGCTTCCGCATTCTTGAAAGCGTCCGCCTGGCCGTAAAATTGCTTCGTGTCTAAATTCTTCACTCCCGCCGCTGCCGGGCTGGATTGGGTAAGCTCCTGCATGCGCCTGATCTGTTCCGCCTTGGCTTCGGCCAGTGCTTCGGCTTTTTTCACGGCATTTTCCGCCTGCTGCCGTTCGATAGCCCGGCGTTCTCCGGCGTCTTTGGCGTCGATGGCCGCCAGGGCGTCCCGGGCCTGGCTCTCCGTCATTTCCCCGCGAATCTGTTTTTGCCTGATGATGCTGCGGTTCTTCTCATTTTCGATGGCCAGCAGCTGGGCCTGCATTTCCAGGTTCCGGCTCGCCTTTTCGTCCAGGGCTTCGATCGTCCTTTTGCGGGCGTCGTAAGCGTCATTGATCTGTTTGACCAGGGAATGTTCCTTCTTCAGCGCCTGTTCCTGGTTCAATCTCCCCAGTTCCGCACTCATGCCCGCCTGCCAGGCTTCCACCTTCGCTTTCCCCTTCGCCAGCACGTCCGCAAGTTGCGCGGACACTTTTTTAGCGCCCAGGCCAAACGCATCATTCAGGGCATTTCCGGCAGCCCGGCCCAGCCCCCAGGCTTCCTTGCCCAGGTTGAGGACATTGGTGGCGTTTTGCAGGCCGCCTTTGAACTTGCGCCATTCCTGCATTTTATCACCCGCCCAGGTTTGAACCTGTCCGGGAAATTTGGATAAGGCGTCAATGCTGCGCTGTAGCCATCCGGACTGCTGCTTGACGGCATCCGCAGCATGGCCCACCGTTTTGTCCGCGCCCTGGACCGTTGCGCCCAGCGCGTCCAGTCCGTCAATCCTCACAGTCCAGTCATTAGGCGTTGCCGCCTGTGTCTCCGGATAAGCGGGCACGGCTCCCGTCTGCCCCCCCACGCCTCCGGATGGAAGCGCGGGAACAGACTTGACCGCCCGGGACAATTCATCCATGCCCTTGCGTACCTGGTCCAGCGTCCCCTCCGGCTTGGTAGATGCGGCCAGGCTCTTGGCCAGCGTGGCGTCCATCCTGGCCAGCAGCGCGGCAATCTGGTCCAGCCGCGCCATCATCCATTCATTCCCGCCTTCCCGGGCGGAGGGGACAGGAAGGGGGGAATGATCCGGGGCAGCAGCCCCGCGGGCCACCTCTTCCACGGCTTTGGACACCCGGGCAATTCCGGACTGCATTTCTTCCAGGGCCTTGTCCGTCCGTCCCTGGGCGGACGTTCCGTTGGCCGCCACTCCTTCCGCATGGGCGATCGTCCCGTCCAGATGGTCCAGTCCCTCCACCTGTATGGTCATCTTGCCAGGGGCGGATGCCCCGGAGAATGCCCGGGCATCCGCCACGGTTCCCACCCCTCCGGAAATAAGTTCCCGCGGCAGCCCCTTGGCTGCCGTGGAAAGATCGTCCACCCCCTTGCGCACCTGGTTAATCCCGCTCATGTCCGCCCGGGTGCCAAGCGTCAGGGATATGTCAATATTGTTGTTCATCAGTTGATTTCTCCGGTCAGGGCAAATTTGAATTCTACGGCCTGCCAGGCCGCCCCGCGCAAGTCCACCCCGTACCAGTGTTCACTGGTCAGGGGGTACGGGCGGGGAGGGTCCACGGTGGCGGCGTATTCCCTCACGCGCTGGGGGCGGCCCTGGTAATAGCAGGTCAGCCAAGTGACGCGCCCCAGCGGGTGCAGCGTGAACAATTCCTGGACGTCCAAGCCCCAGGCACGGGCCGCCGCCGCTGTCGGGAACGGATGGGCCACTGTGAAAGACAGCTGCATCAGGGCGTTGCCCCGCGCCCGCTGAAGCATCCAGGAACTGCCCAGCACGCCGTCCCGCTGCACCTGGACGGAGGCCGTAACGTCCACCGGAGCCGCCATAAGATCCCCCTGTTTGCAGAGCGTGACCGCATCCAGGCCGTCCGGACGGTAAATCACCGTGTCTGTGGATTCATAGGCCATTAGAAGGAATCAGGATTGAGTGAAATAGCGGAAAAACGCCACGGAGGCGGAATCCTTGAGAACAAAGGAAGGGTATTCAATCGCCGTGAATAATTTGCGGCCTCCCTGGGCGTTAATGGCTTCGACTGTAAGGATCACTACTTCCTTGGTCTGGTAAGATCCGGCATCACCACGCGAAAACCGTAATACCCAGTTGCGCCGCGCCCAAACCTGGGACGCCTGCCACGGTTCCGCCAGTCCCACCAGCGCGGCAACTACGGCCTCCATGGCCAGGGCCTGATCCGCTGGAATTTCGTCCTGCGTATAGCGCGCCGGAGGTCTATAACCGCCCTTGTCCTGATAAATGGCCGTCAGGGTGAATTCTCCCCACTCGCCGGGCCGGGGAAACTGTATCTGTATCTCTGAATTATTCATGCTCAATCTTCGGTAGTCGTTTCGGCTTCCGGATCAACTTCCTCGGATTCA
>OHWM01000235.1_pt1 | contig 31217 bp, 24 predicted proteins | sample 1579731 | NCBI WGS metagenome assembly OHWM01 (sample SAMEA3882510, study PRJEB24775) | human gut metagenome | biome: human-associated habitat; feature: intestine environment; material: feces | place: Netherlands | collected 2009/2010
ATAAGACCAACAGAGATTGTCAGACAGATATTAAAAAGGTCGAAACAATTTTTGGTAAATCCTACGCTTTTGTGGATGAAATCGGAGATTGCCTGAACAATTCCATCTCCGGGATTGGGGATGATACGCATGTTCAAAGACATGGCGGCACCGACGCCTGTCAGAATGATGGCAATGATCAGAAAGAGGATCCTTCCGGGAAAACTTCCGGCAAAAGAATCCGGATAAGTTGTCCAAAGATCAGGGATCATACCGGAAAATATATTCAGGAACCGGGTGAAAATCAGGCTTAGCGGGAATTGTAAAATGTCCATAAAAAGGACCAGTTTCAGGTTCATCTGATTAGCGTGTTCCAGAGGAAGACCTTCCGATTGTCTGGCATGGAGACTTCGGATCGTATGTAGGATCATCTCTACGACAACAAAAAGAGCATAAAGAACCAGTGTAGTATTTCCAAAATTAAAATGCCAGATCGTAGAGATACTGAATGACACTGAGATGATAGGAGATACACCGAGGCCGGTTTTTGTGTTCAGCGTGATTCCCAGAGCGAGAATAAGAAGTCCCATGAGATAGAAAAGTCCACGGTAAAAATATGTTTTTTGCATATATAAAGCCACTTCTTTCTATAGAATTTTGTATAAAAATGTAAAAACTGTCATCGGCAGATCCTGTAGATATCCAAATATACAAGAGACGTTGTCGATGGCAAGTTCTGTAAATATAATAAAACTCCCGTCAGAAACTGTCAATGAGACAGTTGCCGACGGGAGTATGTATCGCTACCTAATCAGATATCTGAGAGAATCGCAAGGAGTTTGATTCTCTGGATACAGGAAAATTAAGCAAGTTCTTCGCCTGTGATCATCTTGTAGCACTGAAGATATTTGTCGATTGTTTTCTGAACTACGTCATCCGGAAGAGTCCAGTCGTTATCCGGGTGAGAAGTCAGCCAGTCACGTGCAAACTGTTTGTCGAATGATGGCTGTCCATGTCCCGGTTCATAACCTTCTACTGGCCAGAAACGAGAACTGTCAGGTGTAAGCATCTCATCACCGATCACCATGTTACCATTCTCATCAAGACCGAATTCGAATTTTGTATCGGCGATGATAATACCACGGCTTAATGCGTAGTCTGCACATTTTTTATAGAGAGCGATTGTACAGTCACGAAGTTTGGCTGCGTATTCTTCGCCTTTGCCAGGGAAATATTTCTCAAGGTGGGCAATACTCTGCTCATAAGAAATATTTTCGTCATGATCTCCGATCTCAGCTTTTGTGGATGGTGTGTAGATTGGCTCTGGAAGCTTGTCGGATTCTTTTAATCCTTCCGGAAGTTTGATACCGCATACAGTACCATTTTCTTTATAGCTCTTCCATCCGCTTCCTGTAATGTAACCACGTACGATACATTCGATTGGAAGCATCTCGAGCTTTTTGCACATCATGCTGTTTCCGTCATATTCTGGTTTCTGGAAGAATTCAGGCATATCTTTCACATCAGTAGAGATCATGTGGTTTGGAAGAATGTCTTTTGTCAGGTCGAACCAGAATTTAGACATCTGTGTCAGAACGGTTCCTTTCTTGGAAACAACGTTCTTAAGAATTACGTCAAAACAACTGATACGATCAGTGGCAACCATAATCAGGCTGTCTCCGTTATCATAAATTTCACGGACTTTACCTTCTTTTATTGGTTTCATAACAATACCTCGCTTATTTATTATTTTTTTTAATATGTCTTCACTAATAGTCAAACAGATTTTGCGGAAAAAAACAATAGTAAATTGCAAAATTTCGAAAAAAAGTACAAAATATAAATTATGTTGTATAATAACAATATCGTAAAAAAGAATACTGATAAGTAATGGTAATAGTGACTGATAACGACAGATAATAAGCGGAAAATCAGTGAAAATATGAAGCAGAGAAAAGACAAAAGAAAGAAAAAATAAAAGGCAGTAAGGAACGAAATTATGAGACATATTACAATTGGAATTCTGGCGCATGTGGATGCCGGGAAAACGACATTATCGGAATGCATGCTCTACTTAAGCGGGCAGATTAGAAAGCTTGGAAGAGTCGACCATAAAGATGCATTCTTAGATACATACGAACTGGAACGGGAAAGAGGAATCACGATCTTTTCCAAACAGGCAGAATTAAAAATGGGCAATCTGGGGATAACGCTTCTGGATACACCGGGGCATGTGGATTTCTCCGCAGAAATGGAGCGTACCTTGCAGGTACTGGATTATGCGATCCTGGTGATCAACGGAGCTGACGGGGTGCAGGGACATACACGCACGCTCTGGAGCCTGCTGAAAAGATATCAGATACCGACGTTCATATTCATCAATAAGATGGATCAGGTGGGAACAGATAAGGCAAAGGTACTGGCAGATCTGCAGAACCGACTGGATGAAGGATGCATTGATTTTTCGGAAATGTCAGAAGAAACATATGACAGCATTGCCATGTGTGATGAGAAAGCGATGGAAGAGTATCTGGAATCGGAGAAAGTGGAAGAGGATACGATCGCGGAGATGATCGGAAGCAGAAAGGTGTATCCGTGTTATTTCGGTTCGGCGCTAAAGATTGAAGGTGTGCAGGAATTTATGGACGGGATGTCTGCTTATATAGGACGAAATGAGCAGATAAATAATACAGACACTGGTACATGTGATTTTGGTGCAAAAGTTTTCAAGATATCGAGAGACCCATCCGGCGGCCGACTGACGCATCTGAAAGTGACATCCGGAACTCTGAAGGTAAAAGATACATTGACGGGAACGACAGGAAGGCAGCAGAGCAAGAACGAATCTGACCGTACACAAGATACATCCGAGACAGTTATGAACGGCTGGGAAGAAAAGGTCAACCAGATCCGGATCTATTCTGGAGAAAAATACGAGATGGTACAGGAAGCAGGCTCCGGCAGGATCTGTGCGGTAACCGGACTGAATTACACTTATCCGGGGGAAGGCCTCGGCATAGAATGCGATTCCGAAGCACCGGCACTGGAACCTGTCTTAAGTTACAAAATCGAACTCCCGGAAGGCTGTGACGTTCACAAAATGCTTGGAAACTTACGGATACTCGAAGAAGAAGATCCGATGCTTAAGATCGTGTGGAATGAAGAACTGGGAGAGATTCATGCAAAACTCATGGGAGCAGTCCAGATTGAGATATTAAAAAGCCTGATCAAAGACAGGTTCGGCGTAGAAGTAGAATTTGACACCGGTAATATCGTATATAAAGAGACTATACAGAATACCGTGGAAGGTGTGGGACATTTTGAGCCGCTCCGGCATTATGCGGAAGTACATCTGAAGATGGAACCGGGAGAAAGAGGCAGCGGTATTGTGATTGGAACAGACTGCAGTGAAGATATGCTAGATAAAAACTGGCAGCGTCTGATCCTTACCCATCTTCTGGAGAAAGAACATAGAGGTGTGCTGACCGGTTCTGTGATCACAGATATGAAGATTACATTGACGGCAGGAAGGGCGCATCTGAAACATACCGAGGGAGGAGATTTCCGGCAGGCAACTTACCGTGCGGTGCGTCAGGGACTGATGCAGGCAGAGAGTGTACTGTTGGAACCGTATTATGATTTCCAGCTGGAGGTCCCGTCAGGAATGATCGGACGGGCACTTACAGATATCCAGCGGATGAATGGGGAGGCCGGTACGCCGCAGACAGAAGGAGAGATGACGACGATCGAAGGCTATGCACCGGTTGCAGATATGCGGGATTATCAGATGGAAGTGAATTCCTACACAAGAGGACAGGGACATCTGACCTGTACATTCCGCGGTTATGAACCTTGCCAGAATGCAGAAGCAGTGATCGAAGAGATTGGTTATGATCCGGAACGCGACATTGAGAACCCGACCGGTTCCGTATTCTGTTCCCATGGTGCAGGATTTAACGTTTCATGGGACAAGGTACCGGAATATATGCATCTGGAGAATCAGTTAGAAAAGGAACGTGCATTAGAAGAAGCAAAGAGACAGTCGGAGCAGGCAGCCCGTCAGATGCCAAGAGCAGCAAGAACTCCGAAAGTCTATTCCAAAGCGGAAGAAAAAGAGTTGGAAGAGATATTTATCCGGACATATGGAAAAGTAGAAAGAAAAGGCGGACTGACACCGAAAACTTATGAAAGTGAGTATGCCAAAAAGCAACTTAAAAAAGAAGAAGCCATGCAGGAATATCTGCTGGTTGACGGATACAATGTCATTTTCGCATGGGAAGAGCTGAAAGAACTGGCGAAAGTCAGTATTGAGGCGGCACGGGATAAGCTGATGGACATCCTGTGTAATTATCAGGGATATAAGAAATGCGTTCTGATTCTTGTGTTCGATGCATACAAGGTAGAGGGTTATGCGCTTGAGATCCAGAAATACCACAATATCCATGTTGTATATACAAAAGAAGCAGAGACAGCCGATCAGTACATCGAAAAGGTTGTTCATCATATAGGAAGAAAGTATCATGTAACAGTTGTGACGTCTGACGGAGTAGAGCAGGTGATCACGATGGGACAGGGTGGAACCCGTATTTCTTCCAGAGATTTTCTCGAGGAGATCGAATATACCAGAAAGCTGATCGAAGAGGATAATGAAAAGCAACGAGTGAGTGACAGGAATTATCTGTTTGACCATGCGGATGAGGAATTCGTGAGAAAAATGGAAAAAATCAGACTTGGAAAGAATCCGGAAGAATGATAAACTAATATAGTATGCATGGAATATACAAGAAATATGTAAGAATATGCAAGAACATAAAAATACAGAATGATATTAAAGAAAGTAAAGATACAAAAAGGAGAAACCAATGCCAGTTTTTGATTTTAATTCAACACCAGATGAAAAGAAACCAGCGGAATGTACATATACAGTCATCCGTTCGAATGAAAATGAAGCAACAGCCGAGAAACCAATGATGGTTCTCGATAATAAGATCTGCCAGTGGGATCATCATTCCTGCGGTGTATTTACGAACCCGATTAAGAGAACCTCTTTCGAATTCCAGCAGGAAGACGGAACCGTAAGTGCAGACATCTTAAAAATCGATGCAAGATTCGTAAGCCTGTTAAAATGGCTTGGAGAGAATCATATTAATGTACGTCTCTCTGGGGAGAATACAGAAGAAGGATATGCGGTATATAAGATCCGCGAGATCGCATTTGGCGGCGGTACGAAATTATCTGCAGAAGACGGATTCCTTCAGTTTATGATCGAGCGTCTGCTTGCAAGCAATGCACCGGCAGAAGAGGTGGACGACGAAGATGAAGACGAGGCAGGAGATGACATGAAGCTGACCAGTCTTCAGAGCATCACGGACTTCATGAACTGTGCGGGAAGAACACTTCCGGATAATATCCGTCTGTGGGCAAGACGTAACCTTGCGGTGGCACGTTCGCACGAAGTATCACCAGAGGAAAGACGCCATGCACAGAGAGCACTTTCCATTATGATGAATGTACAGTGGAAGAGCAATTATTTTGAAGCAATCGATCCGGATGAAGCGCGTCGTATCCTTGACGAAGAACTTTACGGAATGGAACGTGTAAAACAGAGAATCATCGAGACGATCATCCAGATCAACCGTACCCATACATTACCGGCTTACGGACTTCTGTTAGTAGGACCTGCAGGAACCGGTAAATCCCAGATTGCCTATGCGGTAGCACGTATCCTGAAGCTTCCTTGGACAACACTGGATATGAGTTCGATCAATGATCCGGAACAGTTAACCGGAAGTTCCCGTATCTATGCCAATGCAAAGACGGGTATCATCATGGATGCATTTGCCATGGCCGGAGAATCGAATCTGGTATTTATCATCAACGAGCTGGATAAAGCAGCATCCGGTAAAGGCAATGGCAATCCGGCCGATGTACTTCTGACATTACTGGATAACCTTGGATTTACAGACAACTATATCGAGTGTATGATCCCGACGGTAGGTGTATACCCGATCGCGACTGCTAATGACAAGTCTCAGATCAGTGCACCGTTGATGTCACGTTTCGCCGTGATCGATATCCCGGATTATACACCGGAAGAGAAGAAAGTGATCTTCTCCAAATTCGCACTTCCGAAGGTATTAAAGCGAATGAGCCTTAAGGAAGATGAGTGCATCATGAGTGAAGAAGGCCTGGACGAAGTGATCGAATTATATTCGAATACATCCGGAATCCGTGATCTGGAGCAGGCAGCTGAGCATATTGCGGCAAATGCCCTGTATCAGATTGAGGTAGATCATGTGAAGTCTGTTACATTTGATGCAGAAATGGTAAGAAATCTGTTAAAATAAATGAAAACTACAAGAACAACATTTTTTACAAGAGATAAAAAATTTTATAAGACATTTTTCCGGTTGATGCTGGTCGTAGCACTTCAGAATCTGGTGGCATACAGCGTGAATATGTTAGATAATATTATGCTTGGAAGTTACAGTCAGAATGCGCTGTCCGGTGCGGCGACGGTAAATCAGATCTTCTTTATTGTGAATCAGCTGGCACTTTCCATCGGAAATGCACTGGTAGCGATATGTTCTCAGTACTGGGGAAAGCAGGAGACAGGAGCGATTCGTAAGATGACGGGAGTGGCACTGGCGCTTAGTGTCCTGATCGGGGTAATAGTCGTGACAGCATGCACCCGTATTCCGGAGCAGCTCTTGAGAATATTTACGACATCACCGGAGATTATTGCCGAAGGAAAGGCGTATCTTGGACTTCTGAAATGGACATTTTTACTGTTCATGATAAGTAATCTGCTGATCGCCATGCTTAGAAGTGTGGAGACAGTGAAGATTTCGTTTGTTATATCGGTAGTGTCGTTGATCACGAACGGTTGTATTAATTACACACTGATCTTTGGACATTTTGGATTCCCGGAGATGGGAATCCAAGGAGCTGCAGTCGGAACACTGACAGCAAGGATGCTGGAGCTTCTGATCATCGTAATATATATATGGAAGATAGATACGAAAGTCAGATTATTTGACATTAATTTGTTCAGAATTATATTTCTGCCGGAGAACAGAAAGATATGGGGAGCATTTTTCAAAGTTGCGTTTCCGATCATGTGCTCAGGGATGATCTGGGCAATCTCGGTACCGATGCAGACGGCGATTCTGGGGCATTTGTCTGCGGATGCAATTGCCGCAAATTCTGTATCCAGCACATTTTTCCAGTATCTGAAGGTCATTGTAATCGCTATATCATCGGCATCGGCCGTTGTGATCGGGAAAGATATCGGAGAGGGAGATATAGAAAGGGTAAAATCCGATGGAAGGACACTTTCTGTGATCGATGTTCTGATCGGTATAGTACTCGCTTCTTTGTTATTTGTACTAAGAGGACCACTTTTGTCTATGTATAAATTAACGGATACGGCAGCAGTACTGGCAAATCATTTTATTATGATCATGAGTGTTGTTATGGTGGGAATGTCTTATCAGATGCCGGTATCGGTAGGTGTAATTCAAGGTGGTGGAGATACCAGATTCTCTATGTATATGAATATGATCTCTACTTGGGGAATCGTTATGCCGCTTTCTTTTCTTGCGGCATTTGTATGGAAACTTCCGGTGGAACTGGTTGTGGTTGCAGTGCAGTCAGATCAGTTGTTCAAGGGGATTCCGGTATTTTTACGGTTTAGGAGCTATAAGTGGATTCACAAATTAACATAAAAAGAAGTATGGAATGGAAAGAATTTGAAACAACATTTTCGGTAAAATTAAATCAACAGCAAAAAGAAGCAGTACAGAGCACAAAAGGGCCGGTACTGCTTCTTGCTGTGCCCGGATCAGGAAAGACCACGGTACTGGTGACACGTCTTGGTTATATGATCTACTGTAAGAATATTCCTCCGGAGAGCATACTTACGGTTACATATACGGTGGCAGCGACAAAAGATATGTCCGAAAGATTTGCAGTCCGTTTTGGCGAGGATATGGCAAAGCGACTGGAATTTCGGACGATCAACGGAATCTGCGCAAGGATTATCCAGTATTACGGAAGACGGATCGGAAAGACACCGTTTGAACTTGTGAAGGATGAAAAGGCAACGACGGGGATGCTGATCAGAATCTGTCAGGATCATGGCATGGGATATCCGACGGAGAGTGATCTTAAGAATGTAAGAACGTTGATCACATATATAAAAAATATGATGCTGAACGAAGAAGAACTTCAAAAATTAGAGGAAGAGTCAGATATCCGGATTGCAGAAATCTACCGTGAATACTGTAGGCAGATGCGAGAACAGAAGCTGATGGATTATGACGATCAGATGTTGTATGCCTATAATATTCTGCGAAAAGATCCGGGTGTGCTTGCATATTTTCAAAATAGATATCCATATATATGTGTGGATGAAGCGCAGGATACATCAAAGATCCAGCATGCGATTATTGCGCTGCTGGCAGCCGGAACAGGCAATCTTTTTATGGTTGGAGATGAAGACCAGAGTATCTATGGATTCCGGGCGGCATATCCGGAGGCATTGCTGTCATTTGAAAAGAAGCATCCGGGAGCAAAAGTCCTTCTGATGGAAGAAAATTTCCGCTCAAATGCAAAGATTGTAGAAGCGGCAGATAAATTCATTCAGAAGAATACACTCCGGCATGAGAAGCATATGAGAGCGGCAAGAGAAGCCGGAGCGGATATCCGGGAAATTTCTCTAAAATCGAGGAAAGCACAGTATGTGTATCTGATGAAAGCTGCACAGGAATGTACGACCGGAATGGCCGGCATGAGCGGATCGGAGGAACATAGGGGCAGGGCAGATGCTTCGGTGACGGAGACAGCAGTTCTGTACAGGGATAATGAGTGTGCGATTCCACTGATCGATCTGCTGGAAAGAAAGAATATTCCGTATCGCATGCGGAATGCAGACCTTTCCTTTTTTACCCACCGGACGGTTCTGGATGTACAGAATATCATCCGGTTTGCAATGGATCCAAAAGATACGGAACTGTTCATGCAGATCTATTACCGGCTGAAATTGTTCTTTAACAAGAAAGATGCATTAAGATATGCACAGATCAGTCAGGAGAAAGATATGGAGGTGCTGGATGCGGCATTAAAATACGGCAATCTGGAGAAATATCAGGAAGATAATATCCGTAATCTGAAACGGCAGATGGTACGTATCTTAAATATGCCGGGGGATGAGGCTGTCAATCAGATCCTGACATATATGGGATATCAGGATTATCTGAAGAAAATGGGCATGAATGCCAACAAGCTGGAGACGGTCAAGTTGATCGGAAGCAGGGTAGAATCTCCGGAAAAATTACTGGAACGACTGGAAGAACTGAGAACGATCATTCAGGAAAAAGTATCAGATAAGGATTGCCCGTTTATTCTGTCTACCATGCATGCAAGTAAAGGACTGGAATATGATACGGTCTATCTTCTGGATGTTATGGATGGGATATTGCCGGAAAAAGTACTGGCAAATCCGCGGACGGCATCAAAGGAAGAACTTGAAACTTATGAGGAAGAAAGAAGACTCTTCTATGTAGGTGTGACCAGAGCAAAGAATCAGCTGAATGTATTTACGACGAATAAGCCGTCCAAATTCTGCAGTGAGTTGCTGGGAAAGAGGAATCTGAGAGAGAATCAGCAAAAAGAATATGCAGGAATAAAAAAATGGGGAGATTATAGTCCGGCGGGAACATATGGCATAAAGGGAAATGGAATGTATCATGGATATGGCACCGGGCATGGATCTCAGAAGCAACCTGGAAAAAGCTATCAGGAACTTGCGGATGCACTTGGTGAAGGCATGATTGTAAAGCATAAGAAATTCGGTGAGGGCGTCGTTGTAGACATGGAAGGTGAGCATATCCGTATCCAGTTCGGAGACAATGTAAAGAACATGGATCTGAAAGTTCTGGCAAGACTTGGGATGCTTGAAATATAAGAATAAAAAATGACCAATAGTCAAAAATTGTATTGACTGTTGGTCTTTTTTGATGTATATTGCAATTAGGTACAAAAATGACCAATGGTCAAAAATGCTGATAAGAGTAAGAAGAAATAAAAAAGGATGTAAAAAAATGATCATAAAAGGAGGGGCGGTTATGAATATGGTTGCATTTGGTAAAAAGGTAGTGAAGTTCAGAATTCCGATACTGATCATCAGTATCTTACTCTTGATTCCGGCGGGACTTGGATATGTGAATACAAGAGTCAATTATGATGTGCTGACATATTTACCGGAAGACATTGAGACGATGCAGGGTCAGGATATCCTGGTAAAAGACTTTGGAACCGGTGCTTTTTCAATGTTTATCGTGGACGGAATGGAAGATAAAGATGTATCGGCATTGAAAGCAAAGATCGAAAAAGTAGATCATGTGCAGAAGGTTCTGTGGTACGATTCACTTGCAGATATCAGCATGCCGAAGAGCATGATGCCGAAAGATGTCTACGAAGTATTCAATTCAGATACGGGCACGATGATGGCAATCTTCTTTGATGAGGGTATTTCTTCCGACGGAACGATGGAAGCAATCGGGGAGATCCGTAAACTGGCCGGAAAGCAGTGTTTCTTAAGTGGTATGTCTGCAATTGTTACGGATACGAAGAACCTGGCTGAGAAAGAGACACCGTTATATGTACTGATCGCAGTTGTTCTGGCGGTGATCGTATTAGGACTTACGATGGATTCGTATTTTATCCCGTTACTTTTTATGCTGAGTATCGGAATGGCGATCATTTATAATCTGGGAAGTAACTATTTCCTAGGAGAGATTTCCTATATTACGAAAGCGTTGGCGGCGGTACTGCAGCTTGGCGTTACACTTGATTATTCCATTTTCCTGATGCACAGTTATGAGGAGCAGCAGGCAAGATATAACGGAGACAAAGAGCGTGCAATGGCACATGCGATATCCCAGACATTTTCATCCGTAATCGGAAGTTCCGTTACAACGGTAGCCGGATTTATCGCATTGTGCTTCATGACATTTACGCTTGGTATGGACATCGGTGTGGTTATGGTAAAAGGTGTCGTCCTCGGCGTGATCGCCTGTGTGACAATCCTTCCATCCATGATCCTGTGCTGTGATAAATGGATCACGAAGACCATGCATAAGCCGTTTCTTCCGGACATCGGAAGGATATCGGATAAAGTTACAAAGCGGTATATGATCTATGTGATCATTTTCCTTGTACTTTTATTCCCGGCAATCTATGGAAATAATCATACATCCGTTTATTACAATCTGGATGAGACGCTTCCAAAGGATCTTCCGAGTATCATTGCAAATGAAAAACTGAAGGAAGATTATGACATGAACACGACACACATGATCCTCGTGGACAGTTCGGTTGAATCCGCAGATGTGGCAAAGATGATCAACAAGATGGATGATGTGGATGGTGTCAAATGGGCACTCGGCCTGGACGCGCTGATCGGACCGGCAATCCCGCAGAGTATGATCCCGGATTCCGTAACCGAGATGCTGAAGAATGATAAGTATCAGCTGCTTCTGGTCAATTCTGAGTATAAGGTTGCATCGGATGAACTGAATGTCCAGATTAAAGAACTGAATAAGATTCTGCACAAATATGACAAAGGCGGTATGCTGATCGGTGAAGGACCGCTGACGGCAGATCTGATCGACATTACAGATACAGATTTTAAGACGGTCAGTGTGGTATCGATCGGTATCATCTTTGTGATCATATTAATACTGTTCAAGTCCATTTCACTTCCAATCATTCTGGTTGGCGTGATTGAATTTGCTATCTTTGTAAATATGGGAATTCCATATTATACAGGAACGAAGCTGCCATTCGTTGCATCGATTGTTATCGGCACGATCCAGCTTGGATCTACCGTAGATTATGCGATCCTTATGACGACAAGATATAAGAGAGAACGCAATCACGGAGCAGAAAAATATGATGCGATCACAACTGCACACCGCGCATCGGCACAGTCGATCATGGTAAGTGCACTGAGCTTCTTCGCAGCAACGATCGGTGTCGGATTGTATTCGAATATTGATATGATCAGCTCACTGTGTATCCTGATGGCGAGAGGTGCGATCATCAGTATGATCGTGGTTATCTTTGTACTGCCGTCGATGTTTATGGTATTTGATAAAGTGATCGTGAAGACGAGTAAGGGATTTTTGCCATAACTCTGGAACCACGGGGACGTGAAAAAATGGCTTTTTTTACTGTCCCCGTTGGCATCCGGTAATTAAATATACAAAGCCGGAATGTAAAGGCCGGAAGGATAAATATATTGTCATGATTATGCAAACATGCTACAATATGACTTTGAACTGGTTCGCAAACCTCCCAGTATAAAAAACTAGGCAAAGTACATAACATGTATGATTACTTTTGTTTATGGGGGTTCTGTAAGCAAAAGTATTTTTTTGCCTTTTGAATTGCAGTGTATTCGTAAGGAGCTGCCAGTGGTAGGTCCTGTAGAAGATTGAGAAAGGAAAAGAAAAATGAAAAAAAGAAAAGTAATTATTGACTGTGATCCGGGTATCGATGATAGCCTGGCTATCATGCTGGCATTGCAGTCGGAAGAACTCGAGATAGTTGGAATCACCATTGTATGCGGGAACTGTCCGGTAGAGATGGGATTCGGAAATGCGAAAAAAGTGCTGAAGCATATGGGAAGGTTAGATGTTCCTGTCTATATAGGCGTAGAAAAACCGCTGCGCCGGGAGTATGTCAACGCACTTGACACGCATGGAGAAGATGGACTTGGTGAAAGCTTTTTACCAGAAGTAGAAGGATTCCGTCAGGAGATGGGAGCAGTGGAATTCCTTGCATCAAAGCTGAAAGAAGGACACATTTCCGTAATAGCACTTGGACCGATGACGAATCTTGCAACATTGCTCGAACAAGACAGAGTTGCGTTTGATCAGATCGAAGAATTCGTGTCTATGGGCGGAACGTTCAAAAGCCATGGAAATTGTTCGCCGGTAGCGGAATACAATTACTGGTGTGATCCGGATGCGGCAGCGAAAGTATATGATGCAATGTATCAGAATGGACGGAAGATCCATATGATCGGTCTGGATGTGACGAGAGAAATTGTTCTGACACCAACGATTCTTGAGTATATGTGCCGGATAAATGCAAAAAGAGGTGCATTTATTAAGAAGATCACAAAGTTTTATTTTGATTTTCACTGGCAATGGGAACACATCGTCGGATGTGTGATCAATGATCCTCTTGCTGTAGCATATTTTATTGATCCTTCGATCTGTGAAGGATTTGAATCCTTTGTCCAGATTGAGACAGAAGGGATATCACTGGGGCAGTCGGTTGTCGATTCGATGAATTTTTACCGGAAAGAACCGAATGCAAAAGTACTGACACAGGTAGATACATATCGTTTTTTCGAAATGATGCTTTCGAGAGTACTGGAAGTAGAACCTGAGAGTCTGGATATTTTGGAAAATGTATTATAAGTGAGGAGAAGTAAGTCATGAAAAAAACATCAACATATAGAGTATCAACATATAAAATCTGCATCGTTGCATTTGCAATCTGCATTAATCTGGTCGGAGGACAGATTGCATTATTTCTGAAGCTTCCAATTTACCTGGACAGTATCGGAACCGTATTCATTGCATCCACATTAGGCCCGATTTATGGAATGCTTCCGAATGTGATCAGTGGTCTGTTCATGGGAATGACGGTTGACGTATATTCTTTATACTATGCACCTGTCGGTATCATTCTTGGTCTGGTGACAGGTCTGGTATATCAGAAATATAAGCCGAAAAAATGGTGGATATTTGTGGCAGCGCTGGTAATTACATTACCGTCAACCATTGTAAGTTCCTGCATTACGGCATTCTTATTTGGCGGGATTACATCATCAGGTTCTACGGTTCTGGTGCAGCTTCTTGCCAAAACCCCGATGGGAATGGTAGGAGCATGCTTTGTGGTTCAGTTCTTTACAGATTATATTGACCGTGTGATCTGTCTGTTCGTGGTAAGCGCACTTACAAAGGCACTGCCAAGGAATATGATGGAGAGATTATAAGGTGACCTTATAAGGAAAATTTGTAGAGAAAAGTTCATAAAGGCGATTATATAGAGGAAAATTTATAGAGAAATTAAAAAGAGAACTTATAGAGGGGAAGGTAGAAAGTGAATGTATTGATAACAGGTACAAGTTCCGGAATTGGAAAAGGGTGTGCGAAATATTTTCTGAAAAACGGACATAAAGTTTATGGATTTGACCGGAAAGAATCTACAATAGAACATCCGGATTATAAGCATTATTGTCTGGACATCCGTGATAAAGAGATGTATCCAGAACTTCCGCCCATGCAGATCGTGATCAACAACGCAGGTGTACAAAATGAAGATGATATTGATATCAATCTGAAAGGAACCATTGCGGTCACAGAACATTACGCAGTACAGCCGGAGATCCGATCTGTGATCATGATTGGATCTGCAAGCGGCCATACCGGATCGGAATTCCCGGAATATGCGGCAAGTAAAGGTGGGGTCCTTTCATATACCAAAAATGTTGCGATGAGAATTGCTCCGTATCAGGCGACCTGCAACAGTCTGGATTTCGGCGGAGTGATGACAGAGTTAAATAAACCGGTGATGGAAGATGAAAAACTGTGGAATGCGATCATGGATCTGACTCCTTTAAAACGCTGGATGAGTGTGGAAGAAGCTGCAGAATGGATTTATTTTATGGCGGTGCAAAACAGATTCTGCACAGGCCAGAATATTCTGATCGATGGACTGGAAGCAGGAAACAGTAATTTTATATGGCCGGAGTAGAGATCAGATAAAACCATAGAGAACGGTGTAGAAAAGAGGTATAGAACATGGAGTTTAAATACTGTAAATTAGAAATATTTCTCCCGCCGACGCATCTGGAAGTTGTGCAGAAAGCACTGCAGGAGGTTGATGCGGGACATATCGGGAACTATGATTCATGCATGTCGGTAAGTCCGGTAACAGGTTACTGGCGTCCGCTTGACGGATGTGATCCGTATATCGGAACCAACGGTGAGATCAGCTGTGAACCGGAGTTGAAGGTGGAAGTAACCGTGTATACAGAAAATGTTGATAAGACAATTGAAGCCGTGAAGAAAGTACATCCGTATGAAGAACCGGTGATCAATGTGATACCACTGTGGAGAACAAGCTTTTAAGTCTGGAGTATATAAGTAAAGCCGTTGATGCTAATTTTTGTGGTTACAGCACTTCAATGCGCCTTGGAAGGAGGAGAACGCATATGTCAGAAAGAAATCATGAAGTTATAAAAAGTCAGCAGCTTTTAGATGAATATGGCAATATTGCGGAGCCGGGCTGATCGAGAAAGCAGTTGCAGCAATATTCAAGAACACAGATCAAAGCACCAAAGTTCCAGATCAAAGAATGGGACTATTATCTTGTAGTGGGTGATGATTGTGCTGTGGCATTTACACTTTCAGATGACGGTTATGTGGGATTGCAGTCTGTGTCTCTGCTTGATTTTTCGGGAGAACCGTGGGAACATACGGAGACAATATTAGATGCATTTCCGATGGGAAAGCTTAGGATGCCGGAGAATTCGTCGGAGGGTGATATCATTTATGAGAAGAAGAATCTGAGACTAAAGTATGTGTTGGAAAATAGTGCGTCAGAATCAGCAGAAGAGGAACATAATGAGAAAATTACAAAGCCGGCTATAAAGATACGTCATATTACATGCCAGTTTGACAATTTTTACCAGGGCAAATCATTTTCCTGTGACATCCGGCTGCGCCAGCCGGATATGGATACCATGGTCATCGCAACACCATGGGATCGGAAAATGTGATTTTCTATGATGGGATAGCGCATAAGATCGATGATGTAGAATTCGTGATACCGGAAGATGATTACTGTAAACCATGGAAGTTTACGTCCAGTGACGGCAGATTCGAGATGGATTTTCTTCCAATATTAGACCGGTCGGCATGCCTGGATTATAAACTGATCGTGTCGGATCAACACCAGGTATTCGGACGGATGAGCGGAATGGCAGTGCTCGATGACGGGACAAAGATAGAGATAAAAGACGTGCTGTGCTTTGCGGAAAAAGTACATAACCGGTATTAGAATGTGCCTGAAAAATCAGTTCCACAATTTTCAGACATACTCTGAATCGGTGGAAAAACAGCCGGGAAAATAGCCGGGGAAACAGCAGGTTGCTTTCCGGTCATAAGCTTTTCTGCTAAGATATCGGTATATCGATAACGGAGGTAGATGCGATGGAAACAAAGGATGTTATATTAGAACTTCGTACGAAGAAAGGTTTATCTCAGGACGAACTGGCCGGCAAAGTCATGGTCACAAGACAGGCAGTATCCCGCTGGGAAAATGGGGAAACAGTTCCGAATACGGAGACGTTGAAGCTTTTGTCAAAGGAATTCGGGGTGTCGATCAATACGCTTCTTGGTGCACCTAGAAAGTTAATCTGTCAGTGCTGTGGAATGCCGCTTGAAGATGATGAAATCATAAGCCATGACAGTGACGGGACGCTGAACGAAGACTATTGTAAATGGTGTTATGCCGATGGAACTTATACTTACAGCAATATGGATGATTTGATCGATGTATGTGTCAAAAATATGATCAATGAGAATCTCACCGAGGAGCAGGTGCGGGCTTATATGAAAGATCTGCTTCCAAAGTTAGATTACTGGAAACAATATGAGGAGCTTGGTGACAATGGAGAATTTGAAGCATTCAAGAAGCAGCTGATACAGGAAATCAATGATCTTCATATAGAAGGAATGCCGAAAGTTGAAAAGCTGAATGCGCTTGTCGGAAAGTATGTGAATCTGGAATATCCGCTGCCGAATGGCAAACGTGTGAAGTTACTGGATGACCAGACGACGTATCTGGGGAATCAGCTGGAGTGTGAGTTTGGCGGCGACAGGTGCTTTGGAGTGCTGGCGGGGATGGATTTTATTATGGTTTGTACGTATGAGGCGGGAGGCGAAAATCCGGAGCTGGTGGTGTATAAGAAGAGGTGAGTGAATAGTAAATAAGCGAAACCATGGAAAAAGGTGTAGAAGAAAAAACACTTTTTTCTATGGTTTTTTTAGTAAGTTCTAGTATGGTATTAATAATGTCATTTAAGGTTTAATTTAGTCAAAAAACGATAGAATGACTAAATTGAATGAATTGACGACCAAGATAATTTATGCTATAAATATAATTAAATATGCGGTACATACTAGAAATAACTAAATAAATGATAATGGGGGAATTGAATGAGAAATTATAATTACAGAAAAAATTGGAATGATTTGCTAACGCCGGAAATAGTTAAGAAGCTTACTCTTATTCATGAATATAAGGGAGAACAAAGATTATTTATTGAAGCACATAAAGATGAACTAAAAGAACTGGTAGAAATAGCAAAAGTTCAAAGTACAGAGGCTTCAAATAAGATCGAAGGCATTTCAACAGCAGACGATAGATTGAAAAATTTAGTACAGGCGAAAACAACACCGCGAAATCGTGATGAATCTGAAATAGCAGGTTATAGAGATGTTTTGAATACAATACATGAGAATTATGATTATATTCCAATTAATGCTAATTATATTTTGCAACTACACAGAGATCTATATAAATTTCTTGGAAATATAGATGGAGGAATATTTAAGACATCAGATAATATTATCAGGGAAATGGATGCGGAAGGAAATGAAAAAATCCGTTTCAGACCAGTAGCCGCATGGGAAACACCGGCTTCTATAGATGAATTGTGTAAAGCTTATAATGAAGCCAAGGGAGAAGCAGATTCATTATTACTGACTATGATGTTTATTTTAGATTTTTTATGTATCCATCCATTTAACGACGGAAATGGAAGAATGAGTCGGCTGCTTACATTGCTTTTGCTATATCAGTCGGGATTTATTGTAGGAAAGTATATTAGTATCGAAAAGATAATTGAAGGATCGAAGGAAACTTATTATGAAGTACTTCAAGACAGTTCAATAAACTGGCACGAGAATGAAAACGACTATAAGCCTTTTGTGAACTATATGTTGGGAGTAATCGTAAATGCCTATAAGGAATTTGAATCCAGAGTAAAGTTATTGACGAATCCGAATTTGACAAAAGCAGATCGAATCCGTACAGTAATAAAAAATCATATAGGGGCAATTACAAAGTCTGAACTAATGGAAATGAATCCGGACATAAGTGATACGACTATACAAAGAACTTTAGCAGAGTTACTGAAATGCGGAGAAATAGAAAAAATTGGCGGAGGCCGTTACACAAAATACGTGTGGAAATTGGAGGACTAAATGATTACAGGTGAATTAAAAAACAAAATTGATAATTTATGGGATATCTTTGCTTCAGGAGGTTTGGTGAATCCACTGGAAGTAATTGAACAGATCACGTATCTGATGTTTATTCATGATCTGGACGACTCGGACAATACAAGAGCAAAAGAGAGTGCGATGCTTGGACTTCCATATCAAAGCATTTTTTCAGAAGAGGTGAAGATTGGAGAAAGAACAATTGATGGTTCACAATTGAAATGGTCTGTCTTTCATGATTTCCCGGCGGACAGAATGTATTCGGTAATACAAGAATGGGTATTTCCATTTATCAAAACATTACACAGCGATAAGAATAGTGCATATTCAAAATATATGGATGATGCAATTTTTAAATTGCCGACACCACTTGTGTTATCAAAAGTAGTAGATTCCTTAGATGAAATATATAAGATGATGAATGAAATACAGACTGCAGACGTGCGAGGAGATGTGTATGAGTATCTTTTGGAAAAAATAGCAAAATCAGGTCGTAATGGTCAGTTTAGAACCCCAAGACATATTATCCGTATGATGGTGGAAATGATGGACCCTTCGAGTGATGAGGTGATCTGTGATCCGGCTTGTGGTACATCGGGATTCCTGATTGCAGCAGGAGAATATTTGAAAGAAAAGAAGAAGGAAGAAATTTTCTTTGATAAGCAGAAGAAAGAGCATTATATGAATCATATGTTTCATGGGTACGACATGGATAGAACTATGCTTCGTATAGGAGCTATGAATATGATGACGCATGGGATTGAGAATCCATTTATCGAATATAGAGATAGTTTGTCAGATCAGAATCAGGATAAAGATAAGTTCTCGTTAGTACTTGCAAATCCACCATTTAAAGGAAGCCTGGATGCGGAGTCAGTATCGGGAGATTTGCTAAAAGTATGTAAGACAAAGAAGACAGAATTATTGTTTCTGGCATTATTTGTCCGTATGTTAAAAGTAGGTGGAAGATGTGCTTGCATCGTTCCGGATGGAGTATTATTTGGCTCATCGAAAGCACATAACGGCGATTCTAATATTTACGAAGACAGAACATGGTGGAACAGATAATGTCTGGTTCTATGATATGACGGCAGATGGATTTAGCTTGGATGATAAGCGGTCACCAATTGCGGAAAATGATATTCCAGATATTATTGAACGGTTTAAAAATCTGGACAAAGAAATTGACAGGAAACGTACAGATAAATCCTTCATGGTTCCGAAACAAGATATTGTTGATAATAGTTATGATCTCAGTATTAATAAATATAAAGAAATCGAGTATGTACCGGTTGAGTATCCATCTACAATAGAAATTATGACCAATATTCGTGAAATTGAGATGGAGATTGGGAAAGAAATGGAAGAGTTGGAAAAGCTGTTAGGAGAATAATATTATGCCAAAGATAAGTAAACGAGGAGGATTCTCGGATAGAAATAAAATCAAGCCAATAAATACAGAAATTCAATTAAAAGATTTTGATAAACGAACTAGAATTCAATTACAAAATATGATTAGTAGATTTTACAAATATGTATATGAAGACGAAGATACATATTATGTAAAAGAAGCGGTTCAAGAGTTTTTCAGGTATGTAATAGGAACAATTTATTCCGAACCTATTGATATGCGACGACGCTATTATTATGATGATGTATTAAAAATGATTTTTAATACAATACAAGAGGATGATTTCGACGATGTTTTAACATTAATTGAAGCTATAATACAATATTTTGATGAATATTTAGTTAAAACAAGAAGAGATTCATATTATGATCGCTTTAATCAAAAATATGTGGTAAATTCTTTATTTAAAATAGCGAATATTTATTTTAAACAAGAATATGTAGGCTATCGTTTTGTTGATAAAATAATTGTGCCGATAAGTGATCAAAACGAGATAACAGAGATTGAAGAAGTATTAGAGTGTAGATACGCGGTAGTGCGAAATCATATTTCAAAAGCAAATATTTTATTAGCGGATAGGGAAAATCCTGATTATGAAAATTCAATAAAAGAGAGTATTAGTGCCGTTGAAGCAATTTGTGAGATTCTTACAGGAATTAAAGGAAAGGAAGCAACACTGGGAAATATGTTGAAAAAATTAGAAAAAAACGGTATTATTATTCATTCGGGGTTGAAAAGTGCGTTTAATATTTTATATGGTTATACGTCAGATGCTAATGGAATTAGGCATGCGGGAGATATTGGCGGGAAATCATCAACATTCGAAGAAGCTAAATTTATGTTGGTTTCTTGCTGCGCTTTTGTTAACTATTTGATAGCAGTTAGTGCTAATTAAAGAAAGGAAATGCAAATTCGGATTTTGCTAGGAAGCATATATGAATAAAATATTTATAGAAGATTGTTGTGAAATACTAGATTCAATGAGAGTTCCCATTACAGCGTCTAAAAGAGAAATAGGGGAATATCCATATTATGGAGCCAATGGTATTCAAGATTATGTTGCAGATTATATTTTCGATGATGAACTTGTACTATTAGCAGAAGATGGTGGCAATTTTGGATCAAAAGAACGACCTATTGCATATAGAGTTTCTGGAAAGTGTTGGGTTAATAATCATGCACATGTTCTTAAACCTAAGGTAGGACTGGATATTGATTATTTGTGTTATTCTTTAATGTTTTATAAGGTTGATGGATTAATAAATGGTGCTACAAGGAAAAAATTAACACAGGCCGCTATGCGTAAAATGCAAATTCCATTTAGAAGTATCAAAGAACAAATACATATTGTCAATGAGCTAAATAGAATAATAAAAATAAAAGAAAAACGTCAGGAAGAGTTAAAGTTATTGGATAATCTTATCAAAGCCCGATTTGTCGAGATGTTTGGAGATGTCATTCATAATGATAGAAAATGGGAATGTAGAAAGTTTTCTGATATTACAGCTTCAAGACTAGGCAAAATGCTAGATACTAAACATCAAACTGGTACGTGCCAGTATTCGTATTTGGCGAATTTTAATGTTCAATGGTTTGGATTTGAATTAAAAAATCTAAATAAAATGGATTTTAATGAAAAAGACCGAGAAGAATTTTGCCTTGAAGATGGAGACTTGCTTGTTTGTGAAGGTGGGGAGATTGGTCGATGTGCAGTTTGGCACAATCAGGTTGAGAACTGTTTCTTTCAAAAGGCACTTCATAGGGTGCGGTGTAATCAAGAAATAATTCTGCCTGATTATTTGGCATGGTGGTTTAAGTATAATTGTGACCATGGTGGTTTTGTTGCTATTGAAGGGGCTAAGGCAACAATATCTCATTTGACTGGTGCTAAAATGAAAATGTTAAATGTGACAGTGCCGCCAATTGGGTTGCAAAAACAATTTACATCCTTTGTTAATCAGGTCGACAAATCAAAAGTTGCAGTGCAAAAGGCGTTGGATGAAACACAGATATTGTTTGATTCGTTAATGCAAAAATATTTTGGATAAGATATATTGGGAATGTAAGAAAAATTCCAAGCAAAAAGTGATAATAAATTGTTAAGGGCAGGAGTAGGATGTTGGTATTTCGAAAGGAGATATTAACATGGAAGAGAAGATTGTAATTGTGCTGAATGAAATGTCAGAGTATTTATCAATAACTCAGATGAAAAAATTACAGGAAGTGATTATTAAGACGTTTGCGGATAATGAGGCTAATAAAGTTAAAATCTCAAATGAAGAGTTCTTAAAAATGTTTCTTGATGCAAAACGTATTGAGGGATGCTCAGAACGAACAATTATTTATTATCAGGCAACTGTAAAACATTTGTTATCACAAATAACTACAGAAGTTCGTAAAATTACCACAGAGGAAATCCGGGAATATTTATCGAATTATCAAAAACGGAACGACTGTTCGAATGTGACGATAGATAATGTACGACGAAATATATCGAGTTTCTTTTCTTGGTTAGAAGAGGAAGATTATATTTTGAAAAGTCCAATGAAAAGAATACATAAAATAAAAACCAAAACGGTTGTAAAAAGTGTAATTTCGGATGAAGGAATAGAGAAACTACGGGATAACTGTAATGAAAAAAGAGATTTGGCAATTATTGATCTTCTATATTCTACAGGCATCAGAGTTGGAGAATTAGTAAATTTAAATATAGATGACATTGATCTTGAAGGCAGAGAATGTATTGTATATGGAAAAGGTGATAAAGAACGTCGGGTTTATTTTGATGCGAAAGCAAAGGTTCATTTGAAAGAATATATAGATAATAGAACCGATAATAATAATGCTTTATTTGTTACATTAGATGCGCCACATGATAGATTGAAAATAAGCGGTGTAGAAATAAGATTACGAAATCTTGGAAAAAAACTTGCACTTGAAAGAATTCATCCACATAAGTTTCGGCGATCAATGGCAACAAGAGCAATCGATAAGGGAATGCCGATTGAACAAGTGCAGAAGCTTCTGGGACATTCTCAAATTGATACAACTATGCAGTATGCAATGGTTAATCAAAATAATGTAAAAACGGCTCATCAGAAGTATATGGCCTAAAATTTCTAAATTCGGATTTGCAGGGAAGAGATGAAATATATAAAATTAAAAGAAGTTTGTATGATAAATATGGGGCAATCACCAGATTCATCGAGCTATAATGAAAAAAAAGAGGGGATTCCATTTTATCAGGGAAATGCAGATTTTGGAGAAAAATATCCGATTACGAGAGTATGGTGTAATACTCCGATAAAAATAGCACAATCCGGGGATATACTTATTTCTGTGAGAGCACCAATTGGTGCATTAAATTATGCCAAAGAGGAATGCTGCATTGGAAGAGGTTTAGCAGCTATAACACCTGATAAAGAGAAAATGTCGTTAGAATTTGTATATTGGTTTTTAAAAGGAAAGAATTTAGAATTAAATAGAAAAGGAACAGGAAGTACATTTAAAGCAATAAGTAGAAAAGTACTTGAAGAGATAATGATTCCAGATATTAATTTAAAAAAACAATGTGAATATGCGAATGTTTTAGAAAAAATTCATGCTGCAATTCAAATGCGAAAGCAAGAACTAAAGCACTTAGATTTTTTGCTTAAAGCCCGATTTGTCGAGATGTTTGGAGATCCAGTTGCGAATGAGATGGGGTGGGATACATTGCCTTTAGAAAATGCGTGTAAAGCAATTGTTGATTGCCCGCATTCAACGCCGTCTTATACGAAAGAAGATACTGGTTTTAGATGTATTAGAACATCTATTGTAAAAAAGAATAGGATTCTTTGGGATGAGATTGAATATATTCCTGAAGATGAATATGTAAAGAGAATACAGAGAAAGAAACCAGATGTTGGTGATATAGTATATACACGAGAGGGAGCAATACTTGGTATAGCTGCTATTATTGATAGAAATTGTAATGTTGCATTGGGACAAAGATCAATGCTTCTTTCACCTAATATAGATAAGTGTGCATCGGAGTTTTTGTGTGTAGCGATGAATAGTGATTCATTTCTTGATAATGCTTTAAAAGGTGTTTCTGGTTCTGCATCACCACATATTAATGTGGGAGATATTAAGGCATTTAGGATGATAATGCCACCAATAGAACTTCAAAATCAGTTTGTAGACTTCGTCCATCAAGTCGACAAATCAAAAGTTGTAATAACGAATATCCGCATTTTTGTACGAACTACTGTTGAAAGAATAGAGGTAAAAAAATAAAATGACTCAAAAAGAATATGTTATAGAAGCAATGCGCCGAAATGGCGGTTATGCTACATTTCAACAGTTAAATCAGATGGTAGATTTCAGCACCTGGAAAACGAAAACGCCACAGGCCAGCATCAGACAGATCGTTCAAGTATATGATGAATTTTTCAGGATTCGTCCGGGATTATGGGCGTTAACAGAATGTAAAGATGATGTGTTGAGACGCTTTGATATTGTGGAGAATGATGTAGGAAGTGATGAGATGTTTACACACTCCTATTATCAGGGAATCATTGTTGAACTTGGCAATATGCATAACTATACGACCTATGTACCAAATCAGGATAAGAATAAGAAGTTTTTAGAGAAAAAGCTTTGCGAGATAACTACGGAGCCGGAACTACCTGATTTTACATACGAAGTAATAAGAAATCGGGCAAAAACAGTAGATGTAATCTGGTTTAATGAAAGAAGAATGCCATTTCGATTTTATGAAGTGGAACATCCTACGAATATTACAAATTCATTGGACAAGTTTTACGAACTGTAGGATTTCAGAGCCGATTTTTATATTATTGCTGATGAAAGCCGTAGAAGTCAATTTAACAGCTTAATGGAAAGAAATATTTACAGCAGTATTCGTAATTATGTGAGATTTTTTAATTATAATAATTTGATTAACCAATATTCCAAAGAAAGTGCATTGATGCAAATGGACAGGCTGTAAGAAGTATTTGCAGGGAGGGGTTCTATGATAACTAACTTCGATTATTTAAAAAAAGATTCAAAATTTTCAAGATTTGCAGATGTTGCTATATCGGCAGAAAAGATTATACTTATGGATCCAGAGGCCAGTATTCTTAATAGCCGAAGAGCGATGGAATTTGCAATAAAGTGGATGTATTCTGTGGATTCAGAACTTGAAATGCCATATCAGGACAACCTGCAAAGTCTGATGAATGCGGAAGAGTATAGACAGATTGTAGGATCTGATTTGTGGAAACGTATGGATTATATCCGCAGAAGTGGAAATAATGTTGCACATAGTAACAAAAAATTAGGCATGGATGAAGCAATGCTTTGTCTGGAAAATTTGTTTATATATTTGGACTATATTGCATATTGCTATTCAACGCAATATGAGGAGCGTTCTTTTGATAAAACGATTATTACTTCCAGGATTGAGAAAGCAAAGAAATCCAAAGAAGTTGCGGCTGCAACGAGAATCGAATTGGAAAAAGAACAGGAGAAGTCAGCAAAACAAGAATTGGATCTGAAAAAATTAATTGCAGAAAATGCTTCATTAAGGGATGAATTATCTGCCCGCAGACAGGAGCAGCAGCCGACTTATGTTCCCAAACCGCTTGATCTGTCAGAGTACAAAACAAGAAAACTTTACATTGATTCGATGTTGACGGATGCAGGATGGACTGAAGGCGAAGATTGGTTGAATGAAGTAGAACTTTCCGGAATGCCGAATAAGTCGAAAACGGGATTTGCAGATTATGTTCTCTATGATGATATGCATCGGCCGTTAGCAGTTATCGAGGCGAAAAGAACCTGTGTGGATGTTTCGAAAGGTAGGCAGCAGGCGAAGCTTTATGCGGATTTATTAGAGCAGGAATATAAAAGAAGACCAGTCATTTTCATGACAAATGGATTTGAAACCCGTATCATTGACGGGCAATATCCAGAAAGAAAATGTGCGTCTATTTATTCAAAAAGAGATTTGGAAAAATGGTTCAATTTATTGACTATGCGGACAAGCCTGAAGCATGTGGCAGTAGATAAGGATATTGCCGGTCGTTATTATCAGGAAGCGGCTGTTAAAGCAGTATGTAGCAGTTTCGATGAAAAGAATCGGAGAAAAGCGTTGCTTGTTATGGCGACAGGTTCAGGAAAGACAAGAACGGTAATCGCATTGTGTGATTGTTTGCTGAAAGCAGGATGGGCGAAAAATATTTTATTCCTTGCAGATAGAAATTCTTTGGTAACACAGGCAAAACGAAGCTTTGTAAATATGTTACAAAATCTGTCGTGTACGAATCTTGTTGAGGAAAAAGATAATTATAATGCACATTGTGTCTTTTCAACGTATCAGACAATGATCAATTGCATTGATACGATAAGTGATAAAGAAGGAAAATTATTTACATGTAGTCATTTTGATTTAGTAATATGTGATGAAGCGCACCGGTCCATTTATAACAAGTACAGAGATATTTTTTCGTATTTTGATGCTCCGTTGGTTGGTCTTACAGCTACGCCGAAGGACGAGATCGATAAGAATACATATGAAGTTTTTGAACTGGAAAATGGAGTGCCGACATATGGATATGACTTGGCACAGGCAGTAAAGGATGGATATCTTGTTGATTACGTTTCGGTTGAATCGAAACTTAAGTTCATTGAACAGGGAATCGTATATGACGAACTGTCAGAAGAAGACAGGAAAGCGTATGAGGAAACATTTGAGGACGAACATGGTGAACTGCCGGAAGCAATAGGTTCATCAGCCCTTAATACATGGATATTTAATGAAGATACGATAAAACAAGTTTTGAATATATTGATGAGGGATGGAATTAAGATTGATTATGGTCAGAAACTTGGTAAGACTATCATATTTGCAAAGAATCATGCTCATGCGGAGAAGATACTGGAGGTATTTAATAAGGAATATCCGCATCTTATGAATTATGCTAATGTAATAGACAATTATATGACCTATGCACAGAGTGCAATAGACGAATTCTCAGATCCAAAGAAGATGCCGCAGATTGCGATTTCGGTAGACATGTTAGATACTGGGATTGACGTGCCGGAAGTGCTGAATTTGGTATTCTTTAAAAAGGTAATGAGCAAAGCAAAATTCTGGCAGATGATTGGGCGTGGTACAAGGCTTTGCCAAGGATTGCTTGATGGAGAAGATAAAGAGAAATTTTATATATTTGATTTCTGCGGGAATTTTGAATTTTTCAGAATGAACAAAGGAAAAGCAACTGCTAATATGATGGCACTCCAAGGGGCGATTTTTAATTTAAAATTCGAAATTTCCTATAAACTTCAGGATATAGAATATCAGATTGACAGACTGGTTGCATATCGAAAAGCATTAGTCATGCAAATGAGCGAGAAAGTACGAGAATTACCGAGGGATAATTTTGCGGTTCGTCAGCATTTGAAATATGTGGATTTGTATTCGTCGGAAGAAAATTATAATGCATTGACATATGAGGACACATTAATTGTGAAAGAAGAGGTAGCACCGTTAATATTATCAGATGGAGATGAAGCAAGTGCTGTTCGGTTTGATGCGCTGATGTATGGAATTGAATTAGCGTATTTGGCTGGTAAGAAGTATTCAAGAGCGCGCTCTGATCTGCACAAAAAGATTGCAGGAATTGCCAGTGTGGCAAATATTCCTGAAATTCAGGCACAGACAGATTTGATTAATAAGGTTTTAAATACAGATTATGTTGATACTGCGGGAATAAATGAATTTGAAGAAATCAGAGAGAAGTTGCGTAATCTGATGAAGTATTTGCCGAATTCAAGTATTCGTTATGATACAAACTTTACGGATGAAGTGCTTTCGACCGAGTGGAATGAGTCTGAACTTGAAAATGATGATCTCAAGAATTACAAGGCGAAGGCAGAGTATTATATCAGGCAGCATCAGGATAATATTGCAATTGCAAAATTAAAGAGAAATAAACCGTTAACGTCGACAGATATTGCAATGTTGGAAGAAGTATTATGGAGTGAGGTAGGCACAAAGCAGGATTATGAACAGGAATTTGGTGAAAAACCACTGGGTGAATTTGTCCGAGAGATTGTCGGACTTGATATGAATGCTGCAAAAGAAGCATTTTCGGAATATTTGACAAATGCAAGCCTTGACAGCAGGCAGATTTATTTTGTGAATCAGATAGTGGAATATATTGTTCATAATGGAATGATGAAAGATCTTTCGGTTCTTCAGGAGTCACCATTTACAGACAGAGGAAGCGTGGTTGAGATATTTACCGATCTGAATGTATGGATGGGAATTAGAAAGGTTATAGACATGATAAATGCTAATGCTGTAGCATAAAGGTATGATAAATTGCAGTAGTTCATGCTACAGCATAAAGGGATAATAAATTGCAGTAGTTCATACGAATGCAGATCGTTTCTTCAGGATAGAGATCCGCTTACTGTTCCGTCTACGAGAAGAAATCCGGTCTTAGCAGATGTATTTAATCGCCTGGGATATATGGAGCGAAAGGGTAGTGGATTTGGAAAGATTATCGGTGGATATGAATTACAGATTAATTATAATGAAACGAAAAGACCGTCTTTTCTTTCAGACAGATATCAGTTTACGGTGGTGATGCCGAACCTGAATTATAGTGGCACTCAGGATGGCACTCAGATGAATGTTTGTAAGTCAGATAAAGAATATATAATAAATCAAATAAAAAATTTGATTAAAAAAGATTCCCAACGCAACAGACATTTTTTCAGTACTGATTTGATTAAAAAAGATAATAAAATCAGTACTGAAAAAATGTCTGTTGCGTTGGGAATCAGTGTACGAACTATAAAACGTCGGATAAAAGAAAATGATGAAATTCAATTTATCGGTCGGGGATCCAATGGTCATTGGGAAATACAAAAGAAGGAGAAACAAAAATGATTAAAATACTATTCATCTGCCACGGCAACATCTGTCGCTCCACCATGGCAGAATATGTAATGAAAGATTTAGTAAAAAAAGCGAACCTGGAGTCATCCTTCTACATCGACTCCGCCGGAACCAGCAACGAAGAAGACGGCAATCCGGTTCACTACGGAACGCAGAACAAGTTAAGAGAAGAAGGAATCCCATGCGGTAACCACAGAGCACGCCAGATGACGAAAAAAGACTATGAAGAATTTGATTACCTGATCGGCATGGAGCAGTGGAATATCCGCAATATTAACCGCATCATCCGGAAAGACCCGGAGCATAAGGTGCATTTGTTACTGGAATATACAGGAGAGGCAAGAGACATTGCAGATCCGTGGTACACGGGGAATTTTGACGTGACTTATGACGATGTGAAAGAAGGCTGCGAGGCATTCTTGCAATATCTGATGGAGAATGAACCGTTATATTAGAAACAATAGGAGTAAACAATAAAAAGGAATCATCTTAAGTATTCAGATAATTTTGCATACATTTGATGATTCCTTTATATTTTTTCGAAAATAATTTCATAGAATTTAATGTAATATAAACTCCGGGTACAATTTTACATAGATTTAACATAGATTTGATATAGGCTGCATACACCTTCGTTACAATAAGCCCGTAACGTCGAGGGAACATCATGTGTTCGAAAGAAACTGCCGGCGGCAGGTTCTACAGAAGACGAATGAAGGAGAATGGGAAAATATTATGAATGAAAAATTGCAGATAATATTCGGGCTTTTAGGAGGCCTGGCAGTCTTTATTTATGGAATGAATATGATGAGTGAATGCCTGCAGAAAGCTGCCGGCGAAAAAATGAAAAGCATTCTTGCACTTCTGACAAAGAATCCATTGCTCGGAGTACTTGCCGGAGCTGTTACCACTGCAGTACTGCAGAGCAGCAGTGCAACAACGGTGATGGCAATCGGATTTGTGAGTGCCGGACTGATGAGTCTGCCGCAGGCAATTTCGATTATTTTTGGTGCAAATATCGGAACTACGATGACCGCACAGATCATTGCTTTTAAGATCAGTGACTATATTTACATTATCATTTTTATTGGATTTATTATTGCTTTTGTAACAAAATCAGAAAAAATAAAAAGTATCGGACAGACCATCTTTGCGTTCGGACTTCTTTTCCTCGGAATTGAAACCATGGGAGATGTTATGAAACCACTGGCTTCCAGTCAGGTCTTTACAGACCTGATCGGAAAAGTAGCACATATTCCGATTTTAGGCGTCGGGGTTGGTACACTGATGACTCTGGTGGTACAGAGCAGCAGTGCAACCATTGCAGTCCTTCAGAATTTTGCTGCACAGCCGGGGGCGGACGGAATGACAAGTATTCTTGGCCTTGCCGGTGCAATCCCGATCCTGCTCGGTGATAACATCGGAACTACGATCACGGCACTTCTTGCAAGTATCGGACAGAGCAAAGATGCAAAAAGAACAGCAGTAGCTCATTGTATTTTTAATATTTCAGGCTGCTTTCTTTTTATCTGGTTTGTAAAGCCATTTGCAGCACTGATCCAGTATATTTCTCCAAAAGGACCTGAGATTGAAGTGATCTCCAGACAGATCGCAAATGCACATACTGTATTTAACATTACCATGACGCTGATCTGGGTCTGCCTGATCAATGTAATGGTCAAGATCGTTATGATGCTGATTCCTGACGGAAAAAGCAAAGAGATCGATCCTGCCCGCCCATTATACCTGGATGAAAAGATCATCAGCCAGCCGACAGCTGCACTGCAACTGGTTGCAAAAGAGATTCTTCATTTAAGCGATATGGTGAAAGAAGCAGTGAAAGATACGATTTCCATTGTAAAGACGGAAGAGACCAGCCGGATGAATGCACTTACAGAAAAAGGGCATCAGATCAAGACACTGGCAGACCGGATCACAGAATATCTTGCCCTGCTCTTTTCTTCAGGAACCATGACGGAGCAGCAGGCGTCTCAGACTGCCAGTCTGATGTATGTTTTAAGTGATGTAGAGCGTATAGGAACCTTAAGTGTTGAAATTGCCGGATGTATACAGGAAAAGGCAGATCATCAATATAAATATACAGAAGAGGCAATGGATGAGCTGCAAAAGAGTCTCAAAACCCTTGAAAAGATGTTTGATGATTCGATGAAAGCATTGCAGAACCGTGACTCTGTGCAGGTTGAAAAGCTGATCAAGCGGAAGGATAAGATCATTGATCTTGATATTAAAATGCGAAAGGCTCATATCCAGCGTGTAAATAAAGGAAAATGTAAATCGAGTATGACAGCACCATTTACCAATATTCTTCATCTGATCGACCGTATGGGCAACAGTTGCGTAAATCTTGCGGATGTGGCAACGAATGAGATCAGCCTCGAGTATTTTATGGTGCATCATTAGAAAATAAAGATCAGATCAGGTTATCAGATCATATATGAGATTACGGTGGGATCAGGGACAGAACAGAGCGTTCCTGGTC
>OHWM01000254.1_pt1 | contig 29953 bp, 40 predicted proteins | sample 1579731 | NCBI WGS metagenome assembly OHWM01 (sample SAMEA3882510, study PRJEB24775) | human gut metagenome | biome: human-associated habitat; feature: intestine environment; material: feces | place: Netherlands | collected 2009/2010
TAGGAGGTGCCATATGTACGCAATTATAGCAACAGGTGGTAAACAGTACAAAGTATCCGAAGGCGATATCATTACCATTGAAAAGCTTGGAGTTGATGCTGGTGAGAAGGTTACTTTTGATCAGGTATTAGCAGTATCCGGAGACGATATGAAGGTTGGAAACCCAACAGTAGCCGGAGCAACTGTTGAAGCTTCTGTCATCAAAGAAGGCAGAGCAAAGAAAGTAATCGTTTACAAGTACAAGAGAAAAACCGGTTATCACAAGAAGAACGGACACAGACAGTCGTTCACCCAGGTTAAGATTGAAAAGATTAATGGATAATCGATAGGAATTGTTATATGATTACTATAACGATTTTACAGGATCATGAAGATGCAGTGGGATTTCACTGCATCGGTCATTCCGGATATGCGGAAGCAGGAAGTGATATTATCTGCGCAGGTGTTTCGGCACTTGTGATAAATACGATCAATTCCATAGAGACTTTCACAGAGGATTCTTATCATATTGATACAGAAGAGACATCCGGGCTGATTGATTTCAGACTTGATCAGAAAGCCGGTCATGATACACAGCTTCTGATGAAGTCCATGGTTCTGGGCTTACAAGGAATACAAAATGATTATGGGAATGAGTATATCATTCTTGATTTCAAGGAGGTGTAGGACATGTTGAATATGAACCTTCAGTTTTTTGCTCATAAAAAGGGAGTTGGTTCTACAAAGAACGGCCGTGATTCCGAGTCCAAGAGATTAGGAGCAAAGAGAGCAGACGGACAGTTCGTAAAGGCTGGCAATATTCTCTATAGACAGCGTGGTACAAGAATTCATCCAGGTGTGAATGTTGGTATCGGTGGAGACGACACATTATTTGCTAAAGTAGATGGTGTTCTTCGTTTCGAGAGAGTAGGAAGAGATAAGAAGCAGGCTTCTGTATATCCAGTAGACAACGAGTAGTTTACAAAACCCCGACTTTTTGAGCCGGGGTTTTATCGTTATGTAGGAGAGAGATTATGTTTGCAGACCGTGCAAAAATTATTATCAAATCAGGAAAAGGCGGAGACGGACATGTGTCCTTCCGTCGTGAAAAATATGTGCCGAACGGTGGTCCGGACGGTGGCGATGGAGGAAAAGGCGGAGATGTCATTTTCTTAGTAGACGAGGGAATCAATACGCTTGCAGACTATCGGCACAGACGAAAATTCGCAGCAGAACCGGGCGAAGAAGGTGGCAAGAAAAACTGCCATGGAAAAAATGGTGCAGATCTGATATTAAAAGTTCCGGAGGGAACAATTATAAGAGATGCGGCATCCGGAAAAGTAATTGCCGATATGTCAGGGGAAAATAAGCGTTCTGTCATTTTGCATGGCGGCCGTGGAGGACTTGGCAATCAGCACTTTGCAACTTCCACCATGCAGGCTCCAAAATATGCGCAGCCGGGACAGGAAGCCATCGAGATTGAAGTTCAGCTGGAACTTAAAGTGATCGCGGATGTGGGACTGGTTGGTTTCCCGAATGTCGGAAAATCCACCTTTTTATCGCGTGTGACCAATGCACAGCCAAAGATCGCCAATTACCATTTTACGACATTACAGCCAAATCTGGGCGTTGTTGACATGGAAGACGGAAACGGTTTTGTGATTGCGGATATTCCGGGACTGATTGAAGGTGCTTCCGATGGTGTCGGTCTGGGACATGAATTTCTCCGGCATATTGAAAGAACCAAAGTCATTATCCATATTGTGGATGCGGCCGGAACCGAAGGACGTGATCCAATTGCGGATATTCATGCCATTAACCGGGAACTGGATGCATATAATCCGGACTTGTTGAAAAAACCACAGGTAATTGCAGCAAACAAGATTGATGCAATTTATGGCAATGAAAACGAAATTATTTCTGCGCTTCGTGCAGAATTTGAGGAAAAAGAAGGCATTAAAGTGTATCCGATTTCTGCGGTGAGCGGTCAGGGTGTTCGGGAATTACTGTTTCATGTACGTGAACTTCTGGCAAAATGTCCGAAGGAAGCCGTTGTCTATGAGCAGGAATTTGATCCGGCACTTGGCTTCTTTAAGGATGAACCATATACAATTACCCGTGCAGAAGACGGTGCCTTTGTTGTAGAGGGTCCAAAGATTGAAAAAATGCTTGGATATACAAACATGGATTCCGAAAAAGGATTTTTATTCTTCCAGAAATTCCTTCGGGAACAGGGCATCTTAAAGGAACTGGAAGAACAGGGCATACAGGATGGAGATACTGTCCGTATGTATTATAACGAATTTGATTATTATAAGTAACAGGAGGAAACGCTATGAACAGCAGACAGCGCGCCTATCTGGGAAGCCTTGCCAACAATATAGATCCGATCTTTCAGATTGGAAAAGCATCTCTGACACCGGAGATCATTGAAGCACTTGATGCCGCATTGGAAAAGAGAGAACTGATTAAAGTCTCTGTATTGAAAAACTGTATTGATGATCCGAAGGAGATCGCTTCTGTCATTGCAGAGCGTACACATTCCAATGTCGTAAAAGTAATCGGAAAGAAAATGATCTTTTACCGCAAGGCAAAGAAGAATCCAAAGATTAAACTTCCGGAATAAGACACATGAATATCGGAATATTAGGAGGGTCTTTTGATCCAATTCATAACGGACATCTTCATATGGCAAAATGTGCATACGAATCTTATGCACTGGATCAGGTATGGCTTATTCCCGCCGGACACTCTCCAAATAAGGATGAGCATGGGATGACCGACGCCAAAGACCGGTTTCAAATGTGTAAACTGGCCGCACAGCCGTATCCCTGGATGACGGTCAGCCGGTTGGAGCTTGACAGTGCCGAGAGAAGCTACACATACCGCACCATGGAGAAATTGTCGGAACAGTTTCCGATGCATCGTTTCTTCTTTATTATGGGTGGAGATTCTCTGGATTATTTTGAACAATGGAAACAACCGGAACGAATTGCCAAACTGGCTACCATTCTGGTGATCCCGAGGGATCTTTTTACCATCGCTGCACTGGAGAAGAAGATCCGTTTGTTGCAGGAACAATTTCCCTGTGATATCCGGATCGTTCCCTGTGAACGTTTTTTGATGTCTTCCACAAAGATCCGCCAGGCACTGATGAGAGGAGAACATCCGGAACATGCGTTTCCGGAAGAAGTATCTGCGTATATTCGCAGGCATCATCTGTATCAATCGTAAAGAAGTGGAGCAAAACGTATGGAACGAGAAGAAATACAAAAGAGATTGAAAAAAGAACTGGATAAAAACCGCTATGAGCATACGCTTGGGGTCATGTATACGGCAGGAAGCCTTGCCATGGCATATGGATATGATTATGAGAAGGCGATGATCGCAGGACTTCTGCATGATTGCGCCAAATGCCTCCCGACAGAGAAAAAGATTTCTCTCTGTGAAAAAAACGATATCCTGATTTCTAAAGTAGAGCGTGAAAATCCAGGACTTCTCCATGCAAAAGCAGGTATGGTTTTGGCAGAGGAAGCATATGGAGTAAAGGACCCGCAGATCCTTCATGCCATCAAGGTGCATACAACCGGAGAGCCGGATATGAATACATTGGATAAGATTATCTACATTGCCGATTATATTGAACCTTTAAGATGTGAAGCTCCCCATCTTTCGATCATAAGACAGATTGCCTTTTCGGATCTGAATCAGTGTATGGCAGAAATCTTATATGATACGCTGCATTATTTAAGCGGGAGAAAAGGCAGTGTAGACCCAACGACCCAGTTAACCTATCAATTTTATGAACCGTATGGAAAGGATCAGCCATGGAAACATTAGAAATCGTAAAGACCGCCGTAGAAGCGCTCAGAGATAAAAAGGCAGAGGATGTAACCGTTATTGATATTACAGGAGTTTCCTCTATCGCCGATTATTTTATTATTGCAAACGGAAACAACCAGAATCAGCTGACTGCAATGCAGGATGCTGTAGATGAAGCATTATACAAAGCAGGGCTGCATGCAAAGCAGATTGAAGGAAATAATAAGTCGACATGGATTCTGATGGACTATGAGGATATCATTGTGCATCTGTTTTCCAAAGAAGACCGTCTGTTCTATGATCTCGAACGCATCTGGAGAGATGGAAAGATCATTGAGATGTAATTCCAACAGGTATTTTGTGTAACAGACATGATTGATTATAAAGAGTGATTATAAATGAAAAGTGAGAGAATAACTTCTTTCCTACGGATATGAAAGGGAAGAAGGTTATTCTCTTTTTTTGTGACAAAATAATATAGCAGGTTATAAATATTAATAGAACAGATAATTAGCTACCGAATTTCCGGAGAGTAATAGGAAACTACGAGATACTCGCCGCTGTGCAGTGTATTATCTTCCGAGATTCCGTTCAGTTCGCACACCTCATCGATAAACTGCGCACGGGAGGTACGGTCAGAGGCAGCATATTGATCGGCAAGAGACCACAAAGAATCTCCCTTTTGTAATTGGACACTTGTGTAATACTTATGAACCGGCTGTTCGGCTCTGGAACCGGCAAATGTAATAATACTGTTTCCAATCAGAATAACGGCGAAGATGACAAGAACACAGACCAGAACAATCACGCGTTTCTGGGTCTGAACGGTATGTTCTCTTCGGGTGAGACTTTCATTTGCACGAGGTGAGATTTTTTCATTATATACCCTTTTCATAATAAATTCCTCCTGTTTTATCCGAAATCGAACATTTGTTTGTATGAGATAAATATAATACGCGAACATGTGTTTGTCAATAGAAAATGCGAACAAATTTTCGGAATATACGTTTGCGTTCTATGTTGTAGTGTGATAAACTAAGATCATAAAGAAATACGCCCGGAGGTAATGCATTATGGCATATGGAAAAATCTCAGATAAACAGAGAGAAATTCTGGAATATATAAAAAAAGAAATCTTAAACAAAGGATATCCGCCAACAGTCCGTGACATTTGTGAAGCGGTCCATTTAAAGTCCACATCATCCGTCCATTCCCACCTGGAGACACTTGAGAAAAACGGATATATCCGTCGTGATCCGACAAAGCCGCGTGCAATCGAAATCGTGGATGATAACTTCAATCTGACACGGCGTGAAGTGGTGAATGTCCCTATGATCGGGCAGGTAGCCGCCGGTCAGCCGATGCTTGCCGTTGAGAATATTGATGCCTATTTCCCGATTCCTGCAGAGTATATGCCAAATGCAGAGTCCTTTATGCTGAAGGTGAAGGGCGAGAGCATGATCAATGCAGGTATTTTTGACGGGGACAATATCATTGTGGAGCGCTGCAGTACTGCACAGAATGGGGAAATGGTTGTTGCTTTAGTCGATGATTCCGCAACGGTCAAGACTTTTTACAAAGAAGACGGGCATATCCGGCTGCAGCCGGAAAATGATGCGATGGACCCGATCATAGTTCCGGACTGTAAGATTCTCGGAAAAGTGTTTGGGGTTTTCCGGTTATTCCGGTAAAAATAAGCGTGCAAATTAGAACGAAAAAACCGGAAAAAGGGATTTGTGTTTATATACGACATTAATCGCTTTCTTTTTTGCGAAAAGAGAGAGGACTATCACAGATGAGTATTGATTTTGAAACATTACCAACGAATACAGATGAGTATTGATTTTGAAACATTACCAACGAATACAGATGTTTTCATTGATTGTGAAAAACATATATCAAAAATTATAGAAAAGCAATTACTTATATTAAGGCATTAAGGTGGAAAGGCAGTTTACATTGTACTAATAGAAATGGAGAATGCATGTTACCTATTTTGAAGGAGCAGTTTGAAATACGGAAAAATAAAGTTCTTGATCTTATTGAATCTTATGCTAAAGAATATGCGCAGGATTGGAAAGATATAGGTATCTTTGCTAGTTATGCACGTGGAGAAGCTAATGGACTTAGTGATATAGATATTTGTATTATTGCTGAAAAGTCATCTTCATATATTTCTGGTGCATTGCAAGAAGACGCTAATGTACTCAAAGCAGATATTGTGTTTGTTACAAAAGAGCAGTTTTTGCATAGCAGTTGTACTTTGTGCCAGGATCTTAGGAGAGATATTAAGTTTGTAAAGGGTTGTGATTTCATTGAAAAATGATTATTATGATATTGCTTACAATGATTTATTATATTTGGAAGATAATTATTACAAGATGAATTACAATCCAATGGTAGTGCAAATACAACAGGTTGCTGAGAAGATGTTAAAATACTTAGAGAAGCCTTCTGGTGACAGCAAATCAAAGAAAATGAAAGTATAAAATAGGAAGCATGGTCTCAGTTTCCTCGCTCCAGCGCATTTTGTAAAGTTTTTTATACCTTCAGGGGGAAAGTCCTCTTTTGGGTGATTCGTTGCAATACAGATATGAGACTGTGAATTCATTAGAAAAGGTCCTGTGGCTATTATGGGTGCAGAGCATTTACCACCAAATGCTGCAGATGTTCCACGTTTGATAAATGAATTGTTATATACTTCTTTTAATGGTACAGATTTTTTACTTGATTTGGCTGGGTTTCATATCCGCTATGAAAGAATTCACCCATTTGGTGATTGTAATGGCAGGTCTGGTAGGGTTCTTTTAAATAAACTAGCATTGGCAAATGACTATCCACCATTTGTTATTGTAAAAGATGTAAGATCTGAGTATATGAATATTCTTGCTGATTGCAATGCTGAAGCTTTAAAAAAACTTATTACTACAATGGTGCTAAATGAAATGGAACGTATGCAGACCTTTGGCATTGATACTACCAGATTTAGCTTAAAACCAAATTTGAATAATCCAGTTCATATTGATATCTGATAAAACATGCAGTTATACAGCTGCGTGTTTTTTATTGATGTCATTTTAAAAAAGGAGATTGCATAATATAAAATAGTATAAAATGATATTGCTATTGGAGACTGCATCATGATAGCAAATATTTTTCAAACAATTATTACAAATATACTAGCAATTATAATTACAGCTATTTGTTTATTCTTATTTATACTATTTATTATAATATGCGGCATAGTAAAATTATGAGAGACTTTAGAAGATTCATTACACCGTGTCATAGAATAATTCTTAGTACTTTACTACCAAAGAATTTTAAGATTGTACAAGAAACTTCATTCTATCAAATGTTAAGTAAAGAAGAGCAGCTTCAGATAGTAGAGCATAGCACTAAAGGGAAGACATTGTTTAATGGATGCACGGTACGACTTGACAGTCTTAAAAATGGTACTGCCATTTTGTCAAAAGTAGGGTTCTTTGATTTTATGACAACAAATCTTATAATCAAACCAAACAATAGTGCGAAGAGATCAGCTGTTGCAAATATGTATTCTGCATTGTTTAGTGATCAGGTGAAACAAATTATGAGACTAGAGCACCATGTTAAAGCTGCTGTTATAGCTCAACCCAGAAAAACATTTGATGATGTCATTGCTATAAGGGAATTAGCTAATATTATAACGGTCAGTGTTTTAATTAAAGATTGTACAGGTCGTGCTTTACTTGTTCATAGATGTAACAAAGTTGCTGTTTCCTCTGGTAGTTTTGCTTCGTCTTGCGCTGGTAGCTTGGATGAGCGAGATCTTGCTACAGATAATCCATTTTTGTCCTGTGCGCAGAGAGAATTAAAAGAAGAGCTAAATCTGGAATGTAGGTTACATTTGGATCATATGGTAATTAGTAAGCAGAAATTACAACCTGCCGCTTTATTTAGTGGTAAGATTGAGTCCAGGTTTGAAGACGTTTATCAGCAGATGATCAGTGCACCTGATTATAAAGAAGAAAATTGTGAATTATTTGCGGTACCACCTGAAAGTTTGAACGGAGTGGTAAAGAAATATCAGTTTACAGATGTGGCAGCCTTTCAGATAGCTATGTTTACACCAAATTGGTTCAGCATAGCTCCACACAATATTGAAAACTATAAATTACAATAATTTTAGTGCCATACAGTAAAAAGCTGTATGGTATTTCATTTTACAGAAAGGAGATTGCATGACTATCATCATGATGCTATAATAAATTTATGATTGATAGTACAGTATGCAGTAATATTAAAATGATAAATATTTTAGAGTACAAGTGGGATAAATCAATGCATGAACGGTTTGGTCAGGCAGTTCTGGGAGAGGAGATATCTGAATACAAAAATTATGATTTTAATACACAGATGCTTGAATTCCGTTTAGTTAATTCCATAACAGTCTTAGAGAAAAAGAATTTTGCTGTATTTCAATGTGTTAAAGATTCTGATATTTTTCACTCATTGCAGCTACTCGCAAATTCTACGCTTGGGCGATTGTTGTTTGCTGAGTTAACTGAGCAAATTAGTTGTTTACGTAAAACAAAAGATATAGATGGTCTTAAAAAATTGATCTCAAGTGTTTTACATACTTGTAATGATATGTTCAACGGAAAGGCATACGATTCATTATCCAATAAAAATTTATTAAAAGATATTGTGATAAAAGAATCAGATTTACTTATTGATGTGTTTAAAGATTTTTTAACTTTACTATCGTATTTGGAAGATGCTGTTCTTGATGTATGTTTTCCAATGTGGGAGGCAAATCTTTTTAAAGCAAAGCCTGGTATTACAGATTTTGGTTTAAATTTTATGGTGAGTCTTTTTCGTAATACAACGGATGCACTTAATCATTATCATGTAATTAGTGCCAGCGTTGTAAGCCCACTGCGTCCAATACTATTTCAGGAACGTAAATATGGTTATTTATACTGTCCAAGAAAAGAACAGATTATTGGTATGGCACCGTCTGATCTATCTACAATAGCATACGCTGGACCATCATTTTCTTGTAGTGAGATGAAGATTGATCCACTGTTCAATTTAATCTCAGCACTAACCGGTGATATAAAATTGGAAAGTGGTGTGCATTTACAGTGTAATTTCTCTGACTTTTGTAAAATGTATGATCTTAATGATTTTCAGAGAATGACATATGATTATAATGAGGTCATTTTAAGAGCTGATACGGAGCCAATAGCTTTATTTACAACTAAAGACAATTTATCAGCTTGCTTGAATGATCTTAATGCATTGTGTACTGTTGCTAAGTTACCTCTTGTTATTTGGGGTGCAAATAAGGCTTACACTATTTCAGTAAAGTATTTGCCTAAATTTTTTGATTTTATGAGATTTCTAGGTTCAAGTAACAGAAGATAACTTGATGGATCCAGGTCATGCTATAAATTCGAAGATTTAATATATTGGAAAATAAGAAATTGTTTGAAGGAGATAGTGTATGTTGTATATAACATTTAAAGAAAACGAATCAGTTATTACGAATGTTGATATGTTTTTCGACAATAATTATGAACCTGAATGGCTGCTAGATCCATTTGTAAAGAAAATCATACATGATATTGATAAATCAGACGTTTTATCCGAAAATGTAATAAGTAGTCCTGTTTTTGGGAGTATTCCACCTCGTATGTTGTCAGGCGGTACTAAGGCTTTAATACTGATGCTGAAGGAAAATAAAGTAATTTGGGCAACTGCGTGTGGCGATAATTGTGCAAAGTGGATTATTGAAATAAGTAAGTTAAGAGATATCACGATCTGTTTGGAGCATGCCATGAAATTCCCTAATGATTTTGATGCAATATGTCTTGACACTAATGAAGAAATCCACACATTGGATGATTATAAAAAGAATGTCTTACATGGAATTTGGGGTGCATGAATTATGATAAATGTTCACATTCGAAACAAATTTGTAGATTATAAATTTAATCTTTGGCAAAAATATAATCTATTAACTGGTGACAGTGGTGAAGGTAAAACCACTTTGTATAAAATGATATCTTCTTATGATGAGAATAAACAAAATATACAATGTCTTGGGTACAAAAAGCTTGGTACTGATCTAACATTATTAAGAATACTGGCTGATATCGCAATGGAAGATGATGATAAGGTAAAGGAAGATTTAATTCACAGACTTGATGGTTTTTTAATAATATTGGACGAGAATAGTAGTCTTCTTAAAAGAAAATCGGCACCAAGTTTATTAGAACGATTTAATTGTTATTTTTTAGTTATTTGTAGAAAAGTCGCTTTAGGTTTTAAGTCAGTTTCAGCAGACTGTGTATTTGAATTATCATCCTCTGGAAAATTTCATACTTTCAAACCACATTATAAACTTTCAGCTGACGTTTTCTTATGTCATAATATTATTTGTGAAGATTCAAAGAGTGGTATGCAGTTTATGCAAAGTATTTTTGATAGATTAAAAATATCTTACGCTCAAAGTTCAAATAATGATAGGGAGGGTGGTAAAGCCAAATTTGTATCATTTTTGAAAAATTATACGAATTGCAATGTCTGCATAGTCTTTGATAGAGCTGGCATTGGTTATGATCTGGAAGGTATACTTATGCAAATAGAAAGGCAAAGGTTACACGCTTGCTTTATTGATTGGGATAGTTTCGAAACATATATCTTAGAATCTCCTGCTTTTAGGCAAACTGTTCCAGAGCCTGAATGCAATTATGAAAGTAAAGAAAAGCTTGCAACTAAGTTACTTAGCGATTTAATTCACTACGGTAAGGATAAATTACCAGCATGCCTGTCTATTGGAAGACAAGAATGTTATCGTAAAATTGATGGATCCGGGTCATATTATAAATTCGAAGATTTAATATATTGGAAAATCAAGAAATTATTTGATTTGTATGAAGCATCAAATAAATTTCATACTTCGGATTTGCCAGACAAAATGAATATCTGATTGAAAACTATTTTAGGTATTTAAATTCGCCAAAACAGATAAATTTGTGATTTTAGTGCAATACAGTAAAAACACAAAAAATCAGCAAATTTTTGTGTCATTTCAAGACACACAGAACCAGAGCTGAGACTCGACAACACTATATAAATGTGTAATAAAAATTAAGGTGTAAAATCAAACACAAGGAGGATTTTATTATGAAAAAGAATTTATTAACAAAAGTAATGACATTAGCTTTAGCTGCAACAATGGCTTTAACACCAGTGACAGCTTCAGCAGCTGAGAAGACAGTTGTGACTTCTAAGGAGTATCATAGCGTTCGAGTTGATTGCTATGATGAAGAGACAGAAGTGTTTGACGGCAACAGACTTTATGATTATGTAGCTTCCCTCAATGGTTGCTATCAGCCAAACGGTTACAAGATCTATACAGCTTTAGACAATAAGACAATCACATTCAAGAAGACTGGTAATTACGCTGTAATCGTTGGTGGTAAGACAGCAAAGAAAGACCAGGGTTCTTTCAAGTTTGTAGCACCTAAAACAGGCACTTACAAGTTTACATTTAGCACAAAGAATAATGTTGCTGGCGGTCAGATTTTCATTAAGCAGAGTGGTAATGCAAGAGAGTTATGCTTCTTTAAGGTAAATTACAAAGCTGGATCAGAGAAGCTTACAAAGGATACGTCAGTACTTGTAACTGATGATCCAAAGTGGCCTGCATATGCTACAAAAGGTGGAAATGTGTTATCACACTATATTGATGACAAAACTTCAAGTATGACTAAAGTTTCTGGTTCCATTAAGTTAAAGAAGGGTCAGTTTGTAAAGTATGTGGCCAGAGATAGTGGTGCTGGTTATGACGAAAGGGATGATGCAGCATACAACTTCACCGGCTTTGATGTCTCAATTACAAAGACAAAATAAATTTCAAGCGCTAGCAGTGTAACAGCTGTTAGCGTTTTTCAGATGCAGAGAATGTAGAAACTACTTGCTTAAAATAAAAAGCCTATATAGAAATTCCGTCGGTTGCAATTTAGATACAGGTCTTTTGACATTGTATTATTTTCGTTTCATTTTCTCATTATAATTTATTAACTGCAACTTGAAGGCGTGCGTAATACCTGTTGGCAGATTGAGTTTAATCTTGGAAATCAGGGTCGTCACCGAACTGACGTTCCCATTCTTCAGCAATCATTTCTGCTTCTTGACTGATTACGAATGAATCTTTATCCATGAGCTTACCTCGAGGTAAGCATACAAGCTCTGCTGCAGCTTTAAAAATGAGTTTCTTATATTTTCTCAAGTCTAGGTAATAGCGGTGTAACAGCCACTATTACCTTTTGACATAACCACTGCTCAATTCTAGAATTGAAAGAATTTAATTCTCACGGATTTTTCTAGTGGTCACTTCATCTGTACCACTTGCCCAACCGACAGTGGCATCACAGTATGGACATCCGATATCATGTTTTATGTCATTGTCCATTTTGTCAATATTGTAGTCAAACATTTTACCACAATTAGGGCAAGTGTTTGATGGAATACTATATGGCATTTTTTCACCCACTTTCTTTTGACAGGAGTTGTCTGTCTATTTTTAGCTTATCATAATTTTCTAAATAATACAATGATAAAGGAGATTTAAGTATGATTAAACTTGATGAGAGTGATTACATCGTTCACAAAATTATGCAGGAAATTCCTACAGAGTTCAAGACATTTATGCAGAGTGTGCTTAGGAATGGTATTTCCAGACAGCAATTCAAAATGTTGAAAGTTGTCATTGATTCTGGAAAGTCACAGGAGATCTTGAATCAGATCTGTGCTTGTGATCTGACAACTGAAAGTGGTCACAGTAAGGCAGCTTCTTTAGCTGGTGTACAGATTATTGCAACTTGTGTTGCGTAATTTTGTACATGATTCAAACGTCTATGGTGTCACAGCCATAGACGTTTTTCGCTACAGCGTCTGCAGTAAACTGTAGTTTATCAATTACTTCTTCATAAAACTTTTTTCTTCTTCTTGCAGACGGGATTTTATAGATGGAATTTTATGAAGAAGTTGAGCATTGATAGTTATGTCTATTAGTACTCTATGAGTCAATACCACATTTGTGTGTCTTCTTGACTCAGCTGATCTAGTTAGTTTATTGCAGGGTCAAATCTGCAATTAGCTCTGGAACATTCAATAAAATTGAGTGTTCCTCCTTATCATTAGTATTGTGCTGTTATCAATAGATAACACAAAACAACCCACTGTGGGGTCAAATCCACAGTGGGTTTTCGGGGCAGAAAATTAAAGATTATCTAATTGCTTACGCGTTTCTGGCGACTTTAACATAGCTTTACACAATGGTATAGTAGTTAAAGATACCATCCAGCAGTTGGTTGCTGGAGCTCCAGCTATGCGCATTGTAAACCAGATAATCTCCCCAATTAGAAGCCATACTAACCCAAAGGTTATGTAAGTAATTGTTTTCTTGAATATTGTTGGTTGTCTGTTTGATAGAAAATTAATTATGTGTTTCACTATTTTCTGCCCCCTTCAATTTTCTTTGTTGACATGATAATAGCATGCCACATAACTTATGTCAATTAACGTTGCATTAACATTATCTTATTCAAACATTAACATTATCTTATCAAAACATTAATTTAGTAATCAGTATTAAAGATACAACAAAAGGGAGCGCTCAGGCTCCCTTACTTTATCAGCGCCCCAGTACATTCCATCGACGCAAACAATCGGAACAGAGGAGCGACCTTTAGCTCATGAAAGCGTATTGGAGCTGTGATAAGAAATGGTGACTGCTTACCTGTAAAGGTACACTGACGTCCATGCTTCTTTGCAGAGGGTTTAGAGATCAGAGTTTACTGAATGACACTCAAAGCTATTTTAGCCAAAAATGCTGTTAACTATTGCGAGTGCTAAACCCAGGCACTGATAAAAAACTGCCTCGAGCATTGTTGTGATCATAGAATCACTCCTTTCTCAAGACTTTATGTAAAATATTTTACACTGGTAGTGTATCACCAATGCTTCGAAAAGTCAATCGTTGTATCTTTAATACTGATTATTATCAATAAAAGGACCATCGTTGAGAACGATGGTCCTTTTTTGCGTCCTGGTATGATGCCTGAATTTTTGCTTTTTCGATCAGCTTCATTATTTCTTTACTATTGTATAAACGAAATAGAACACATGCATACTTTTGGAATTAATATCATCAGGCTTAATTTAAACCAAATTAGAATCATACTAATTTCTCTGGTTCACATGTAAAATAACCTTAATTGTTCATGGGAAGGCAAAATAGAAATGAATAATTTTCTGATCAGTTTAGAAGATACAACTTTTAATTATTTGATTATCCGAAATAAAAATCCGTGACGGTATACCTTTAGTTTAAGTACACATTATCACGGATTTTTATTATATACATGTTGCTATATAAACAAATCAAGTATAGCAATCACATAATGACTGGCAACAGCCTTGGCTATATCAGTCAATATTTTGGCTGTTGTCGGAAGAATTTCTTTTTTAAGAATTTTGAATTTCTTCATAATACTACTCCTTCTTTGCAGACAGAATTTTACAATATTCCATTGCAAGTCTTGCAAAAACTCCACTGGGCTTTTGCACCCAACAGAGTTAACCTAAAATCATCATACTATTATAGTATGATGCTCCTTATCTCTAACGAGGCGCATGTATTTCTGCAGCTTTGGAGCAAAAAATGTTTCTATAATCTTTTCTTATTTTGTCATGTATAGCTTTTATAAAGCACCTTTAATGCTATGCCAGTTGATAAATACCAACCTTATGCTCAATTTGAGTATAACACGTCAGCAGGAAAATACAATAACTTTTATAGTTTTTTCTTACTTTTTATTCAATAGTTTGACATGTTTTTTGAAGTTTTCCTTATATTATCATGTTATAACGATTTTCCAAAGACCTTCTTTAATGTGTGCTTTTAAAGTGTAACAGCTTTAATTGTCATTTCACCAGCTTTCATTTAGCTGGTTAGTAAATGCACGACATGCCATTTACTTTTGTAACTTGAGATTTTAAAAGAGGAGGATTCCTGTATGATTTTTAAACCAAAAGTTAAACAAAAATTGAAAAAGTTTTTGGTGAGGGCACCTATTATTACAGCATTGGCTTTAGCGTGTCTGACCCATGTCCCCACACAGACAAATGCCGCTGATAGTAAGGTAACTCTTGAAGAAAATATGCGTTACTTTGTTAAGATTGGTGACTATGATATTATTGAGACTACAGGTGAAAACCTTAATAAGATGTTCGATAATAAATCTAAGTTGAACCCTGATCGTCAGTATATTGCTTATTACAAGATTGATAGAAAGAAAACTGGTACAATGGGTTGGCACACAGAGTATGAGTATTGGCATACCAAACTATGGAATTCCAACCAATATTACAATGGTAAACCAATTCCAAATGTACCCACATCAAATGCGGCTGCAAAGCAAAGATCTGATTATATTTTTGGTTATCAGGTAAATACATCAAAAACCACAAAGGCTGTGTCTAACACTGGTAAGAAGACCTTTTATCATTATAAAACAAATGTTAATGATAAAAGCAAAACTTCTGTTGGTTCCGGAAAGATTGGTACGCTTCATTACTTTTGTATTGATGAGGATACAGTAACTGGACAAAGGTTTGCCAAAGTAATGTCCGAGCATCCAGAGCGTGATTATGTTGAGTTTTATATTAGCCCGGTTATTCAGCGTAGCGATGGTCATTATTATTATGACTGCAAATCCTGGTTTAGTTATGGTTGGTCTGACAGAAACTACAATAATTATTATGTTCATTACAACCAGTTAGTCCGCTTTAAGCTACCTCAGGTAAAAGTTAATTCAACATGCTACAATATCGGAAAACAGAAAACCGAGAAGGGTGGCATGAAATATCAAATTAAAAAGAGTGTAAAAAGTAATGACCGCAGATACGTTAGAACTGTTAAAACTGCAGATTATATTTGGGGACCGCAAAGCGAGATACTTACTAATAGCAAAGGCAAAAAGTATCAAACAACTGAGCATCGTCCATTTAGTGAGAAGTCGTACACAATAAAGAATCCTGCCAGTCAGAAGAATGGAAAGTTTTTAATAAAGACTAACAAGAAGACCGGAAAGAAACAAAAATTTATGTGTGTAGGTTTCCGAGTTACTAAAGTCCTTGATAAAGCTAGTGGCGGTGATACCATCGTTTTAGCTTCTTCAATGATTGAATTAACTAAAGGTGCTTCTGGTGATTATGTTCCTTATTTTGTTTCCGATAAGGATAAAGAAACTACGCAAACTGATAAAGTAGATGGTGAAGATATTTCAGCGCCGCCATCAAAAATCTATGATCAGAAAGTTACTGTTAAACGATTTAATAAGTATAAATCTACAAAGAATGGAGCATGCACTCCAGTAACAACTTTTAAGACAGGTGAAGTTATTACCGTTGCCAAATGGAATCGAGAAATAAATCAAGCTATTAACTGGTGTAATAGCACGAACTGGGGTATTCGTAATGAAGACAAGGATACAACATCTAAGATTAACGTTGACTGGTTTTATGCTGCTATTGGTGATTCATCATTCCATACTGTAAAACTTGAAACTTACTACACGACAGAATCCTTTAACAAAGAAACAAAAGAGTATCCGTCTGTTGATGATAGTAAGGATCTGGAGTACAAACATTCTGAAAAAACTGATAAATCAGTATATAAAGGTACTGAAGTTTTAGCAGGAGACGTTCAGGATGGTGCACCGTGGGTCAGCTATTCGGTCAAGACGAATGATAATGGTGCTTATGTCAAGAAAGATGGTACAGTCGCGCCAGAATCGTCAGATAAGGAGCAGTCCACTGCAGAAATAGACAGTCATGCCAAGTCCCGGTTTGAAGATCGAAAACCTGTAAAGCAGCTTTCCAAGTCGGATTTAACGGAGATCAAAGACAAAAATACAGGCATGTCCACGGCATCCATTCCATACGTAATCAAGACTTCCGATAAGCAGTCTTTAAGGGAATCGTGTGAAAATTATCTCTACCGGATTGTTATTACAACAACAAAAGATAGTGAGTGGACACAGTTTACAGCCGCCGATATTTGGGGATCTCATACACCGGTAAACGGTGCGATTCACAAAAGTAAGAGTACCAATCGTAGTTATGTTACATATGCTCCATACATGCGTAATTATGTCTACACCAAGTACGGAACACCAGGGCAGATTAAGGCAAAAACGTCTGATTGGCAAAAAGATGCTTATGACATGACTCATTTTATTATTCCGGAAGTGCGCAGCGATGTGGTTATCAAGGCATACTATACGACAACTGTTCCTGTCCGCATTTACACGTATGTAAAGGATAATGGTGACTGGCAGCTGGATGAGTCTACTGTTGAAAAGCATTGGATTAGTCCAGGTGTTACTTATCATGGTACTTATGATAGTTCAAAGTATGTTGCTGCTATTATGGCTTGTACCGGTCGTAAGGCAAATTGTTTACCATACACAACAGAGGATATTAGAAAGACTTCATTTAAGTCGGTATCATCAGCTGAAAAGTTTTATTCTGACAGGACAAACCTTGCTGCGGAAGAGGGTACTTATTCAGTTAAGATAAAGGCGCAGCCTGTGGTTATCTGTATCTTTATTGATAATTCGGATGGTAAGTATTTTACGCAGGTTCAGTATGTACATACGCAGGATGGCAAGTACCATTTAGTGAAGAGTTGGCGTCAGCCTATTCGTACATTGACAAGTGAGCCTGTCAATGAGTACTTAGATGATACCTGTCATCCTACAAAGTATGGTTGTTATCACACTGGGCATAACTACACGCATTACAGTTCAACTACGCGAGCGTTTGTAAGTTTTCCACATTATGTGAGTTGGGATGAAGGACCGAACTATGCTACTGGTTTGTATGGTAGCTTGTACAAAGACTATTTAGTTACGTATGAGTATAATAAGAATCCTAAGATTGCAAAGACGCGTGACGATTACTTTACTTCTTAAATTTAATAATGTATACTTACTTGTGCGGAGGGGCAATCAGGAGGCGTAAAATGCAAGACAGTGAATTCAGAAGAGATCGATCTTCCATAATGTTAGTGATATTGCTACAGAAAAAGTGACTTTTTGGGTAGCATAATATTGTAGGGATGATTTGATTAGGAGAAGACAATGATAATAAACGGACTTGGAATGAGGGAAATCTCTGCGGAGGAAGCAAGAAAAATTGGTGTAGATCTTACTTATGTCGGGGCCTGCAAGAAATTACGTAAACTAGCAAAACTTGATCGCTTGCAACTAGATGAAACAATGCATCGAAGTAATTTAAATTTACATTTGTTTAAATATATCAAGTATTGCGGGTTATCTCCACTTGAGTATATTAAGGAATATTTGTCCAATTTGCAACCATACATGATAGAAAGACGAAAAGCTCAAGAAAAGCAAGCATCCTTTATTTGTGTAGTTGATAATATGTATCGTATATCTGTATATATTAAGGCTGATAATTCTTTTGGTGATGAAATGATCATATCGTTTCATGAAGATAATATTAGGGGAGTTGCTAAAACAAATAGTCTTATTAAAAATACTAAAGATCGCTTGGTTCCCGTAATTGCAGACAGTTATGGTAGTATAAACAGGGAGAATGGCAATGTATCCGTAAAGCTGTTTGTTCAGCGTGGAATGAAAACCTTGCCTATAGATGTTATTGGCTTTAAATGTAAAGATGTTTTTATTGTGCGCGAAGGAGATATTGATCGTCAGTTTCTTGATTATTGTAACCAGTATATTCGGGATCTTTATACCAGCAATTTGAAACTTGACTTTGATCAGGTAGAAATTTTGTCTATGCTACAGCAGATAAGTTTTACAAGTTATGGTAGAGATACTTTCTCATCGCTTTCATTGCTGATTGATTCAATTGCCATTCAGCAGGATAGCATTAGTAAGCAAACAGCCGACTTTGCTCTAGTAACATTTACGCAGTCATTAAAATTAACAGAAAATCAAAAGAAAGAGTTAATTGAGCTTTTGAATGAGAAATATATGGTTTCAGATATTAAGTCTATTGATGACATTTTATATCGTATAAAGTCAGCTATGTATGCTACCAATGAAGATGCCAATTATTTTAAGGAGCTTGACACTTTAGATTCACCACAATCAATGAAATTAGATTGAGAATATGTCTCCCAGGCAATTTAAGTTCCTTTTTGAAATATTTGCTAGAATATATATATATCAAACTTTTAAAATATGATTGAATACCGAATAAGGGATACAAGTACCATGTTAAAATTATTTTATGTTATATTTATGAATCTGCATCGTGCACCATATATGATTCCTAGAATGCGGGCAGAAGCAGATCATCCGCAGCGCTATACGGAAGAACAGCGTTATTCGCTCGTGCAGCATGCCATTTATCTGATGAACAAGACGGGAAAAATTAACACTGTGGAGACCGGTGCGGAAAACCTGCCAAAGCAGGGAGGATACATGATGTATCCGAACCATCAGGGCAAATATGATGTGCTGGGTATTATGTATACCCATAAGTCTCCATGTTCTTTTGTGATGGACAAACGCAAGTCACATACGATACTTGTACGGGAGTTCTGTGATCTTGTGCAGGCCAAGCGCCTGGAAAAAGATAATCCGAGGCAGGGAATCACCATTATCAATCAGGTGGCAAAAGAGGTGGCTGCCGGAAAAAAGTATATTCTTTTCCCAGAGGGCGGATACCGGTTTAACAACAAAAATAAGGTATGCGATTTTAAGGCAGGAAGTTTTAAGATCGCTTTAAAATCACATGCACCGATCGTTCCTATTGCACTGATTGATTCGTATAAGGTGTTTAACAGTTTTCATATCGGGCCGATCACAACATATGTGCATTATTTAAAACCGATCTGTTACGAAGAGTATAAGGGAATGAAAACGCAGGAGATTGCCGATCTGGTAAAAATCCGGATTGAAGAAAAAATACAACAGGAAATGCAGGCACACAGGTAAAAAATTTCCTGTATCCTTTTTCAATGGATACAGGAAATTTTACATTCTGATTACATATAATCATCATGATCGGCTTCGGAATTCCCGGAGATATTTTCTCTGGTATATACCCGTTTTTGATCTCGCTGTATTTCAACCAGCGCAGAGAGCTGTTCTTTTACATCCATGACATTTTTGATATTTTTAATTTCAAAATCGCCAAGGGTTTTGTCGGAAGAATTTACAAGAATGGTTCCCATTCCGAAAATCCGCTGAGACAATGATCTGGTCACGGTCAGATCCTGAATGCGGTACAGACGGACTTCATCCTGCCGCTGATTTAAAAAACCGCTTTTTACATAGAATCTTTCGTTGTCATAACTGTACACAGTGAAGGTAAGCGGAAGTCTGCACCAGATTCTTTTTCGTTCTTTCCATAATAAGCCCATTTCTTTTTGTCCTCCTTATATTTTCATAGAATTTTATTTTTTCTAAAAATTTTTTACCTCTTTTTTGACCTTTTTAAAAAGATTTTTACGTTTAGTCTTCACGAAGATGAACATATTTTGCGGCACTGCGGCGTCTATCCTCTTCAATGGCAGCATAATGTTTTTTGGTTGTATTGACATCTTTATGACCAAGGACATCTGCAACCAGATAAATATCACCTGTTTCCCGGTAAAGAGAGGTGCCATAGGTGCTTCGCAGTTTATGTGGGGTAATATTCTTTAAGTTTGTGACAAGTTTTGCGTATTTCTTTACGAGATTTTCCACTGCGCGGACTCCGATTCTTCGTTTCTGCATAGATAAAAACAGTGCGTTTTCATCCCCGGAAACCGGAGTGATCAGTTTTCGTTCTTCCATATATCCGCACAGGGCATTTCTGACTTCCTCTCCGAAGTATACAACAACTTCTGCGCCACCTTTCCGGTGGATCTTGATTCCATTGTTTTTTAAATCGACATCATCCAGATCCAGACCGACACATTCCGAGACACGGATTCCTGTCCCAAGCATAAGCGTCAGAAGGGCCAAATCACGCACTTTTGTGCGGTCATGGAACATTTGTTGCTTTTTGGTTAAATTTTCGCCAGATTCGACTTCATCAAGCAGATTGGCAACTTCATCCGCATCTAACCTGATAATATTTTTGTCGTGGATTTTCGGGGTACTTACTTTAGATGCTGGATTCGACTGTATAAACTCATTTTTGTACAGATATTTGTAAAAGGAGCGGAGAGAGGAGAGTTTTCGCTTGATTCCTCGTTCCTCGTTGGTATGTGCCATACCATCCTTTTCATATACTTTTAAATTATACAGATATTCTTCCAGATCCATGGGTTTTAGGCTTTCCAGAATGCTCAGAGGAATCTCCGTAATGGTCATTTTTTTGCAAATTGGGTTGTTTTCATGCAGATAATCGAAAAAACAGGAAAGATCATAGGCATAGGCAAGTCTTGTCCGTGACTGGGTTTTGGATTCGATTGCTATAAAATACTGTTTGCAGTAGGGTGGAAGAGCAGCAAGCTGCTTTCGCAGTTTTAATTCATTATCAATATCTACTTTTTCGTAATATGCTTTTTCATTGTTTTCCATTGATATTCCACCCTTCTATTCTGCCGGTGCATATTGCATGGAAAATGCGTTTTTTGACACCGGGGTTTTCTAAATTAATCTGCCGGACAAGTTGTTTGACATATTCACGTTTGGTTTCCCCATCTGCCGGACACGGATTTTTCACAAGGGGAAGATGATATTTATGAAGAAATCCGATGACATTTGCTTCCGGAACATACATCAGTGGCCGGATGACAGTGATTCCGCTGCGGTCTAAATAGGTGACAGGGGCAAACGAATAAAACTGTCCTTCATAAAACATTGATAAAAACATGGTTTCTATGATATCGTCCATGTGATGCGCATAGGCAACTTTATTGCATCCAATTTGCTTCGCATAGTCATTTAATGCGCCTTTTCGCATTTTTGCACATAGCGCGCATGGAGAACTTTCTTTTCGTTCTTCAAAAACAATTTCGCCAATTTTGGTTTTGATTACATGATATTCGACATCAAGCGTTTTACAAAGCTGCCGGATTTCGGACAGATCATAATGATCAAATCCCAGATCAACGGTCAAAGCTGCCAATTCAAATTTCTTTGGGTAAAATCTGCGTAATCCGGATAATGCATATAAAAGTGTCAGAGAATCTTTTCCTCCGGAAATGCCGACGGCAATCCTGTCACCATCAGCAATCATCTGGTAATCGTCAATTGCCTGGCGGACATAACTGTATAATTGTTGTAGTTTCATATAATGGTTCCTTTACTTGTGCTAAATTAATGGAATATGCAAAAGGCACGCCAAGGCGTTCGCGGAAACGGCAATAGTGGCATCCATGTAACTATTCGCAAAACCTAAGTTTAACGAATAGTTCTTCCAAGCAAAGTCATAATAGCACACCGCGAACGCCTTGGCAATTACTTTTTAATTTTTTGTATAATCTTTAGCATATATTACTAAAATCTTATAACTGCAGAACGAAACATTTTTATGCAAGTTACACAATACAGCAGATAAATCTTTAAAGGTTCATTTCTTATCCAGATCAGCATAATTGTTAACTGATATATTTCACTTTTGTTAAAGTAGCGCGCTTTAACCCCTCCTACCGCTTGGACGTTAACGAGTCGGCGGAGACTTACGAGCGGATAACCGGGGGCGCGGTCAAATGTTTTTACGGACATACTAACCAACTTATCATTAGATCATGACCAGATCACAGGCACCACACATCAAATGCCGTTTCCACATCATCAAAAATCATATGTTTTCACCGAGCACAAAATAGTCTGGGCGCGCAGTCTTATCATTGTATCATATGGATTCGAGTCCGACTGCTGACACACTGTTATAATCCGTTATGTTGTCGTGTCAGCAGTCTACCGCTACGCGGTACTACGGGACTTGATTCCATATGTGCCACTGGGGGGCAAGTGCGCACGCACGAACTTAACAACTTATCAAAGGACAGTGACCAGTTAGGCCACGGAAAGGTGGAACTTATGAACGCAAGAGAAATCAAAGAAGTATTGGCAGGAAGAATCAAATGGGAAATAAACAGCATACCATCCCAAGAGCTGAAAGACGTTGCAATATGTTATTATTTCGGTGCTTGTGATTTAATTCATTTTGCAAGAGACATAGGCTTCTTTTCGAAAGAACAGGAAGATTATTTTTTAAGCAGAGCAATCACAGCATACAAAGAAGCATTAAAAAATCAATCAGAAAGGAAATAATTGTCATGAAAACAACAATTAAAATCTATCGCAACAATCGAAATTATCATAAATTTCTTGAAATACATAATGATGGATATTATCACAATACTGTAAAACAATATATGTATTTTAAAGAAGTAGATGTAAGAAATGACTTAGGTGACAAGCGTCTACACAGATGGAAAAAAGACAATTTAGAAGAACTTCTAAAAGATTATCATCTTATATAAAAACTGGAGATAATGAAATGACCTATAAAGTTTATGAACGTCTAGAACTACGAGGAATTGAACCTTTTAACACTTTAATCGGTTCTTTTCGATACAGCAAGGACGCAGAAATATTCCTTGACGCGAAACAAAAAGAGACTTACGACAACAACACAGTTCGCAAGTCTTTTTTCATTTTCACAGAAACAGATTAAGGGGCGTAAGCCCCTTATTTTTTTGCGCACCAGATGAGAGTCGCGGTCTGCGCGCGCAAGCTATCCGCGCAGAACCGCAGACATTGCATTTTCTGTTATTTGCTATTCTTCATAATTTTCAATATTATCGGCACCCAACTTATCAAGTTCTTCCCAGATATTGGATGGAGTAACCAGTTCGCTAGAATCTCCTTTTGTAAACCACATATTACCGTCAGAATCTACAGAAATACAATTTTGATGTTTCTGTTTTAAATCATAATTTTGCCAACCTAAGTACGCAATTACACACAGCAATAAAGTTATAATAACAGGAATCATCATTTTTCTATCACTTCGTTCTGTATTCCGGTAATCATCAGACGGTCTATAGTTACCGCAATTATTACAATTTCTTTCTTCCATAACAAACCCCCTTGTAATGATATAATCATTATAGGGAGTCTATTACTTTTTGTCAAGTTATTTCATTTTCTTATAACGTTTCCTGAACCGTCTGGACGTATGCGCTATGTTATCATTGTTCGGATTCAGATCACCGCGCATTGCCAAAATCTGTTCTTCCGTCATCATGTCGTTTTCATCCACTGCTTTTTTCAGCTTATCGACACAGGCTAGCGTATCATAACTGTCATAATCCTTATTGGTTATAAAGAAACCGGTACGTCTAATAGGCTTTACCATTGTAGGATCAGACGCATATTCCAGTTCATCAGCAGAATATTCATTCTGTACCATAAACCGCCATACTTTTTCACAATTGATACACTTCTGCGTGACCGAACGCATGAGTGCATCTGTCAGCTTAAATTTCTGACTACTGTAAAGAAAACTGATGTGGTAATGTCGGCTTGTCAGCAAGGTATTCAAAAATGTTGGATCAATGTTTGTTTTGAATGATCTGCTATTAAGCTGTACACTTGCTTCGTCGAGAAACACAAGGACAACAGTTCTTGTATCCATCTGATCATCAATAGCTTTATCATGGTACGCACAGTTTACGATCTGGGAAAGTGACGTAAGTGGTTCATACGGTACACTTTTCAGATCAACGTTACTGATTATGTGTATTTTTTGGGTAACAAATTTCTTTCTACCCCTATCCCACACCTTTTTATTGTTATACCGCTTGAAAAGTAGGTTGACATAATGCACGATAGAAAGCGTTTTACCGCCACCAAAATGCGCACAATAACAGTTTAAAACACCAGCTTCATAGTAGTCAAATTGCCTATGTTTTATGTAATATACAAAATCCTTGACACCATATACAACCGTTTTAAAAGGGTGGCAAACGACCAGACGAGCGATCACAGAACAATACAACAGTATACACATAGCTACAATTAAAATCAAAGTTGTCATTTATTCTTTCCTTTCATCCCAATAATCCAAAATAAAAACTATAATGCGAAAAATTGAATTTGCAAGGCACAAAATTCCAATAAGCAAAACTATGTGTTTCATTTCCTCATACCCCCTAAAAAACTGCATGCCACACTAAACAGTTCCAGTGCCATTACAACAACGATCAACCGGACGATTGCCGGAGCATCCAGTTCCGTAGAACCGTTTAGAATCAAATTAACTAATGCATCCATATGTCACACCCCCTTTGTTGTATTATTACGCCATGCACGCATACAAGACATAACGAAAGTAACGATTGCAAATACCATGATAATATGCACATTATTGCTTATTGCGTGTATATCGGTGGATATAGCAGAACCGGAAACCACTTCCGTGCTTTCCATAGTCTCTGTACCATTTACAGTTTCAGATACGCCCGAACTACTCTCATGCACTTCCGTAGAATCAGCCGGAAGCACTTCCGTACAATTTTCTTTAAATATTTTATAATCACTCATTTTTTCTCCTTTTTTAGTTTGTCATGCCACGAATAAAACTAATAATCAGCACCGCGCACACAATCCATATGCATATAGCCCCAACACTAGCACTATGACCGCCTATTGACACCTTCATGCTCAAATACATAGTTATCATCTTTGCAATAGCTTTAAATACCGCTGTCAGATCACCCATAGAAACACTCTCCCACCGAACACACAAAATAGAATCCATAAAGTAACATCATTTTAATTGTTTCCATTTTTTACAACTTTCCTTTCTTCCACAGATGGAGCATGGATTAGAATAAACACAATGATTATTTTCCGCTTGGCAATCAATCAAAAAACCGGATGTACACCGTTTAGGCGGATAACATACAAACTCACTACAATATTCCATCTCACACCTCACACAATCGCACGTTTGATTAAAACAAATATCCAGATACCGAACCCAACTGCAACGAATACAAGTACCCAATCCGGCAAGAATGAAAATATGGACTTAATAAGGGCAGGAACTTCCTTACACTCATTTACAAGTTTTTTAAGATCAGACCATTCGAAGCCGGAACTATCATTTTTACCATTAGTAACACCATTTTTCTGATCATCCTCAAACTGGTCTTTTGCATCTTCTTTATCATCAACGGTAGAAGAATCGGAGTCACTATTATTATGTCCATCATCCGGATCTTTCGTGTAATTTCCGTCAGAATCAATATGACCGTTAGAAGATTCATTCGTCTGGTCTTGCGTAGTAGAAGCATTAAGACCAACAGCACGCCACGCTCCACAATGCCATTTTCCAGTACCGGACGCAGATTCATTACACATAACACGGAAATAAAACGTAAAATTACGTCCGACATACAAAGGATTATGTTTTTCGGAAAATGTTTTAGGCAACATACTTTTTACAGTTCCGTACTCGATGGAATAAGGTGTATCATCTGCCAAAGCTGACTTGATTTCCGAACTCATTTCTCCATAATTATCAAACCTCTTTTTTACCGTTTTGTGACTAAAACCGCTATAGACTACACACTTAGACTGCACTTTTATCTGGATACGCGTCATATGGTATTTATTTTTTTTAAGATTAAATCCAGTGCTTGTCTTATTTGACCAATCAAAAATAAATTGACTATCGTCAATATCTTCTTTTCCGTCACTTGCATTTCCAGTATCCGTATCATGGTAAACCGTAGTATACCGACGTTTTGTGATAACTGGAATACCGATTTCTTCATCATCCTCAATCGGATTATTAATCTGACCTTTTGTAGCTTCATTTTCCAGTTCATCCGTATCGCCAGATTCCCAACACATAGCATTTTTTATTAAATCATCACCGCTCACATTATAAAGACGTTTTGCAAATTCAAGTGCAATTAAATTATAATCTTTATATTTAGACCAGATTTCACTTGTTAAACCATATGTACACGTTACGTTTGCGTTACACTTATAATAGCCACCGATATATTGATAAAGACAATAAACATAATGTTTAGCACCGTCACGCCCTTGTATATATCCTAAATAATAATTATCGATGTCATATGTAGAGCCATTATCATCCACACGCGTAGTTTTAGCTTTACAGGAATCAGAAGTAATAACAAAAGCTCCATAGTAAAAACCACTACCATCAGCATTTCGAGTATGATAGATAGAAAAAGTACGCTGAATTTCTACACCAGGCGTTTGCATAGAATAAACAGAATGTTTATTATATTTACCATCAATTTTAACAGTACCATCATTATTCAGCTCAGTCACATCAAGTGAAACTGAACCAGACGCAAAAATTTTACAAGGCATAAATTGAAATACACTACAGATCAACGCGCATGAAAGCACCATCTGGAGTATACGTCTATTCCATTTCTTTTTTACTTTCATAAATTCCCTCACTTTCTAAAAAAATAACGCGGAGCATGTGCTCCGCGCTACTCTCTTCCGGCATCTTATTTCGCGCGAAGTTTGCGAACAACACCGATAACAACACCGATAATCGGAGCAACGAAAAACGCTGTCAGAATTGGGTTATCTGTAATGGTTGTCATTACGGTTGATACAACACCCATAACAGATGATACACCACTGGTAAGTGTGCCAGCTTCAGCAGCGGCTAACATAGCTGTACCCATATCTTTCTACCTCTCTTTCCTATGTTTTTATTTATAGAAACCGCCTTGCGGTAACTACCGAACTGTTACATCAGTAACAAAAGCCTTGCCATTATAGCCACAACCATACGAGAAAGAAACCTCTTTCCCGACAGAACGATTATCTATTTTCTTGGAAACATCCCCGAAAAGGAACACCTTTTCACAGGACTGACCCACTACAGGGCTTTTTCCTTCCTCTGTCACAAAACAGATTTTTCCCTCTGTTTTCTTCATTTCTGCATATCCAATCAATTTAGCCATTTTCTTATCCTCTCTTTCTTTAAACACTCTCTTTAGGCTCTGATGTTACTTTAATTACATCCGGTGCGACTGCCAGAAGCCCGGCATATTGATCCAACACTTTCAGCATTTCCGGTGCAACCACACCTTGAAATACAAGCAGTTGTTCCAGTGACGCATTTTGCAGACCAAGAACAACACTAATCTGCTTTGTTTCATTGTTCGATTCATCAATTTTACTCATTTTTTATCCTCTCTTTCCTCTTGATAGAATCTATAGTTTACGGTATTGTATGTACCGGAAACCTCTTTCTGATAAACTAGGTTAAGTCCGAGCGAATCTTCCAGTGTTTGCATAAACTGGTCATACTCATGTGGCTCAACGATGAAACCTCTTTCGTTTGGTTCGGGGATATTGCGCGATCTGTAATATCTCTTTTTTCCTTTCGTGACCTCACATAGTTCTTTCGTCATATATTTGACTATATAGGTAGCAACCTTATGTTTGTCACGTACTGCAGTAGCAGTTGACCAACCGAACCGCCAGCCGGATAGGTTATAAATGGTAGGATATTTAGCATTTTCAGCAGTTCTTACATATGCCTTTTTCCCGATTGCCACGCGACCGGAATCCTCAAACTTCATGCATCCGGTATTTGCTAACACTCCATGGATATGCCATGCACCGTCTTTATGTTGTTCCGGTACAAACAGATACATAAGATCAGAAGCGTATCGCTTATGCTGATTTTTAAACCATTGATTCGCTTTCTTCATGCATCCACTGAAATCATACCGATCTACTTTCGCACCATCAAACGTCAGTGTGATAAACCATTCCCAGTTTGCTTGACGCGAATAGGTATAGAGTTTTTCGCGTGTCCGGTTCAAAGAGTTTTTCGCTGACCTATCTGAATTGTTGAGATCATACATAATCTCCAATTCTTCCGTAAAAGGATTAAGCATTTTTGGTCGTTCTCTCTTTTTCGGTTTCTGGTAAACCGGAGTCACAGAAGTTTCTGCATCAAACACAGCATTGACAGGAGTGGAATATTTTCTAATCTGAACAGTACCGTTTGCATATTCAATTACACGGAGATTATATGCACCTTCCAAAAAGTGACCCCAAAGTGTTGCTATTGTCAAGTAAGCAACACGCCTTTCTGTAGTTTGCCATCCGGTACGCTACAAGGGGCAACAAAAAACGTTACTTTCACGGTAAACACCGAAAAGTAACGCAGAAATAAAAGATTATTTACACACAAGGGGGACTTGTTTGGCGCGCTACCTTTCGGCTACGCGTGAGACTTCCTAGGGAATTTAGGAAAATAAAAAAGCGCAACCTTTTGGCTACGCTTAGAAGAATTGACATAATTTAATTGACGCGGGCAGAGTCCGAACTACCGCTCCGCTTTCGTTAAACTTCGTGTTTATTAAATAGTTTATGAACAGCGTGTTCCGTTTTGGTATAATTGATGTCACACGCTATAAACTACCGCTCCGGTTACCCTACGCTTTCAATAAACATTGATACCAGTTTAACGAATAGTTCTTAACAGCAAAATCATAATAGCACACCGCGAACGCTCTGGCAAGCCATTATGCAAGATCTTCAGAATCCAGCAATATGGTAAAAGGCCCGTCATTTACCAGAGAAATTTTCATATCTGCACCAAAGATTCCGGTTTGTACATCCGGAATTTCTTCTTTGCATTTTGCAATAATATATTCGTAGAGATTGTTTGCAAGTTCCGGATTTCCGGCTTTGATAAAAGATGGACGGTTTCCCTTCCGGCAGTCCGCATATAATGTAAACTGTGATATTAATAACAGGGAGCCTTCGATATCATGTAAAGACAGGTTTGTTTTTCCGTTTTCATCACCGAAGATGCGCATCCCAAGAAGCTTTCGTATCATTTTATCGGCAATGGTTCTGGTATCGGTTTCTGCAATTCCAATTAATACACAGAATCCGTTTGTTATTTGCCCGGTAATTTTCCGATCAACTTCACATGTTGCTTCAGTGACACGTTGTATTACAAATCGCATGGATTTCATTCCTCTTAATATTTTCAATAGATTTTTAAAGTAATAGGGTAGAGGGAGAATAATTATCTCGCCCCTCCCATTGAACCGTACGTACGG
>OHWM01000269.1_pt1 | contig 29067 bp, 23 predicted proteins | sample 1579731 | NCBI WGS metagenome assembly OHWM01 (sample SAMEA3882510, study PRJEB24775) | human gut metagenome | biome: human-associated habitat; feature: intestine environment; material: feces | place: Netherlands | collected 2009/2010
GCGCGTCATAGTGCTCGTCGCCGTCGCGGTCATATCGCATTGCGCTGCGCTGGGTGACGGTTTTCGCATCGTCGAGGCTTATGACAAGCTTATCGCCGTCCGGTCGGGCTGCCGAAAACAGCAGCTCGACCGCGTTGAGCGCCTTGCGCACGTCGCCGCCGCAGGATTGGCTTATCCGCTGCACGACGCCCGGCTCAAGCTCCGGCGTTTTACCCTCGCGCTCGGCGAGAATGTTGAACGCGCGCAGTACGGCAGGCTCGGCCTCCTTGGGCGTGACGGGCTTGAACTCGAACACCGTCGAGCGGCTGAGGATAGCGCCGAACACGCAGAAATAGGGGTTTTCCGTCGTCGAGGCGATGAGCGTGATGCGCCCGTCCTCGATAAATTCCAGCAGCGACTGCTGCTGCTTTTTATTGAAATACTGGATCTCGTCGAGATACAGCAGCACGCCGCCGGGAGTCAGCAGTGTGTCAAGCTCGGCGATGATCTCTTTTATGTCGGCAAGTCCGGCGGTCGTTGCGTTCAATTTGCGCAGGGTGCGGTTGGTTTTTTCCGCGATGATGCGCGCAACGGTAGTCTTGCCCGTGCCCGAGGGACCGTAGAAAATCATGTTGGGGATATGGCCGCTTTCGACCGTGCGGCGGAAAACCTGATTCTTGCCTAAAAGATGCTGCTGTCCGCAGACTTCATCCAAAGTGCGGGGGCGCAGACGCTGTGCCAATGGCTCCATGGTGGATTTCCTTTACTTACTATAAATTTAGCTAAAATTGCTGCGGCGTGTATGCCGCATAAAATAGAAATTCTTATCATTAAATTATAGGTGATTTTGGCGGTGAAATCAAGGCAGCACCGATAAAAGGTCGATGCAAACTGTGTTTTTGCGGGAAAATTTTGCCGTACCGGCGATTCAGGAAAACACATGGGGGGATATGTACCAAAACATCATACTTCTGCGCTTGATTAAAAGGGCGCATCGTGGTAAAATCAAGAGAAGAAAACGAAACGGAGCGAATCCTGTGACTAAAAAAGAACTCGCACGGATCTGTATTGATAGGCTGAAAAAAGAATACCCCCGCTCAGAATGTACGCTGGATTATGACCACGCCTGGCAGCTGTTGGTGTCGGTACGGCTGGCGGCACAGTGCACCGACGCCCGTGTAAACGTGGTGGTGCAGGACCTGTTTGCCAGATATCCCAGTGTGGAAGCGTTGGCAGCGGCCGAACCGGAAGAAATCGAAGCCATTGTAAAACCCTGCGGCCTGGGGCGCAGCAAGGCGCGGGATATTTCTGCCTGTATGCGCAAGCTGCGGGATGAATACGGCGGCAAAGTGCCCAGCGACTTTGACGCGCTGCTGAGCCTGCCCGGTGTGGGCCGCAAAAGCGCGAACCTGATTATGGGGGATGTGTTCGGCAAGCCGGCCATCGTGACTGACACCCACTGCATCCGGCTGTGCAACCGCATCGGTCTGGTGGACGGCATTAAGGAACCGGCAAAAGTCGAAAAGGAACTGTGGAAGATCATTCCGCCGGAAGAAGGCAGTGATTTCTGCCACCGGCTGGTAGACCATGGCCGCGCGGTGTGCACGGCGCGCACCACCCCCTACTGCGATAAATGCTGCCTGGCAGACGTATGTCGGGCCCGAAAGGAATTTGATCGATGAATAAACAGACCGAAAACCGGCTGGGCGGTGAGCTGCGCAGCCAGCATACGGCTGCCCGCCTGCTGGAGGAACTGGAAAATGGCCGCTATAGCGGTGCTGCCCAGCTGCCCAGTGAATTGGAGCTGGCTTCCGATCTGGGGGTGAGCCGCACGGTAGTGCGCGACGCCCTGAGCGAGCTGGAGCGCGACGGCTACCTGGAACGTGTGCGCGGCATCGGCACCTTGGTAAACCGGGATGTGGTGCAGCTGAAAAACCGCATGGATCAGAAGCTGGAATTCTATAAAATGATCCGCGCCATTGGCAAGGAACCCCGCAGCGATAACTTGAGCGTAACGCGGGAAATCGCCTCCCCCGCTTTGGCCGAAAAGCTGCAGTTGCCCACCGACGCCCCGCAGACGTTGGTGTTTGTGCGCCGCCGCGTGATGGCGGATGATACGCCGGTGCTGTTTTCCACCGATATTCTGCCGCTTTCTTTATTTGACAATAAGCGGCTGGAAGGCATTGATTTCAGCCAGCCCATTTTTGATATTGCCGCCCGCCACTGCCATACTGAAGTGACGGAGACTGTGGCCCACCTGCATGCAGTGTCCGGCCCGGCAGGCATCCGCCGCCAGTTGGCCCTGCGCCCCGAACAGGCGCTTTTGCAGCTGGAGGAGATTTGCTACTCCCGCCTGTGCAAACCGGTGCTGTGCTGCCAAACTTATTATACTGATTTCTTTGATTTTGCGATGGTGCGCAAGCTTTTGTAATGATGTTCAGGCGGGCGACCGCTTTGGCATACAGCAGTGCTGCACAATGCAAGGTGCGGTGCTGCCGAGAAGATCATAGACCGTTGAATAAAGGGGAATGTGTATGAGACATTTGATCGACCCGGCGGACTTTACGCTGGAAGAAACGCTCAGTCTGATGGACCTTGCCGACCGTATCCATGAGGACCCGGCCGCTTACCGCGACGTAGCGGCCCGCAAACGCCTGGCCACTTTGTTTTATGAACCCAGCACCCGTACCCGCCTTTCCTTTGAGGCTGCTATGCTGAACCTGGGTGGCCAGGTGCTTGGCTTCCCCGATGCCGGTGTTTCCAGCGCCAGCAAGGGAGAGACCGTGGCTGATACCATCCGCGTTGTCAGCTGCGTGGCCGACATTGCCGCCATGCGCCACCCCAAAGAGGGCGCCCCGCTGCGTGCCTCCCGCTACAGCCGCATCCCGGTCATCAATGCCGGTGATGGCGGCCACAGCCACCCCACCCAGACGCTGCTGGACATGATGACCATCCGCCAGCGCAAGGGCCGCCTGGACCACCTGACCATCGGTTTCTGCGGCGATTTGAAGTTTGGACGCACCGTGCACAGCCTGATCAAGAGCCTGTCCCGCCTGCCGGGCATGAGGTTTGTGCTGGTCTCGCCCGAAGAACTGCGTGTGCCGGACTACATCATCAGCGAAATTCTGGAGCCCAACGGCATTGAGTATGTCGAGACCCGCAGCCTGGAAGAAGCCCTGCCCCAGCTTGACATCCTGTACATGACCCGCGTGCAGCGCGAACGTTTCTTCAACGAGGAAGATTACATCCGCCTGAAGAACAGCTACGTGCTGACCAAGACAAAGCTGGATCTGGCCCCGGCCGACATGGCGGTGCTGCATCCCCTGCCCCGTGTGAATGAGATCACGCTGGATGTGGATGATGACCCGCGTGCCGCTTACTTTGACCAGGTGCAGAACGGCGTGCATATGCGCATGGCCCTGATCATGACGCTGCTTGGCTTGAAAGATCCTAAAACTGGGGAGGTAGCTTTCGATGTTGAAGGTTGATGAAATTCAGAACGGCGTGGTCATTGACCATATCACCGCAGGTACCGGCCTGGCCCTGTACCACCTGATGGAGCTGGAAAAGCTGAGCGACGCCACCGTGGCCTTGCTGCAGAATGTCCGCAGCCAGAAGAGCGGCAAGAAGGACATTATCAAAATCGAGGGCGACGTGAGCAATCTGAGCTTTGATATTTTGGGTTATGTGGACCCGAAGATCAGCATTACGTTCATCGAGAATGGCCACGTGGCAAAAAAGAGCCGCCCCGAGCAGCCCAAGCGCTTGGTCAATGTCATCAAGTGCAAGAACCCGCGGTGCATTACCTCGATTGAGGAAGGCTGTGACCATATTTTTGCGCTGACCCCCAGCGGAAAGTACCGCTGCGTGTACTGCGAGCAGGAATTTAGCGTGAAGCCGTAAGATTAAAAGGGTGTTAAAAATAAAGGCTCCCCTTGAGGGGAGCCTTTATTTTTATATTTATACGCACAAAGCCGCATCGCTTTCGGTCAGGATGATATGACCGTCGGCGTCGGCATCGGCGGTGTACAGCGTGCCGGGGCGGGCGGTGCCGGCGGCGATACGGTCGGCGAGGGCCTGCTCGACGGCGCGGCTGACCTTGCGGCGCAGTTCGCGGGCACCGTAGGGCGGCACAGTGTCCCCTGCCAGCACTTTGGCGGCGGACGCAGTATGGGTAAGCAGATACCCTTGCCCGGCAGCGCGGACTTCCAGTTCCCGCAACAGGCGGTCGGCAATACCAGCCAGTTGTTCGGGACCGAGTGGATCAAAGACGACGACTTCATCCAGGCGGCCCATCAGTTCGGGCCGGAAATAATCCTTGGCTTCCTGTATCGCCTGTTTGCTGCGGCGGGAGCGCTCGGTCTGCGCAGTGCCAAAACCCAGCGGGGCTGTCTGCCCGGACAGGCAGCGGGCACCTAGGTTGGAAGTGAGCAGGATAATGGTGTTGGAAAAATCCGCCCGCCGCCCCTGGGCATCAGTCAAAGAGCCACCCTCCAAGATTTGCAGCAACAGATTTTGAATGTCGCTGTGCGCTTTTTCAATCTCGTCAAACAGCACCACGCTGTAGGGGCGGCGGCGCACGGCCTCGGTCAATTGACCGCCTTCCTCGTGGCCGACATAGCCGGGCGGCGCGCCCAGCAGGCGGGCGACAGTGTGCTTCTCCATATATTCGGACATGTCAAAGCGCAGCAGGGATTTCTCACTGCCGAACCAGCATTTGGCCAGTGTGCGGGCCAGCTGCGTTTTGCCCACGCCGGTGGGACCTAAAAACAGCATGGCACCGATGGGACGTCCGTTCTCCCGCAGGCCGGTGCGGCTGCGGCGGATGGCAGCGGCCACAGCAGAAACAGCAGCGGGCTGGCCGATGACCTCGGCACTGAGGCGGGCTTCCAGCTGGTTCAGCCGCTCCCGCTCGGCTTCCCCTACCCGCTCGGCCGGGACGCCGCTGGCCTTGCTGACGACCCGGGCAATATGACGCGGCGTCAGCACCCTGCGGCCGGAGGATTCCTTGTCGGTTATGCGAAGCGCGGCGGCTGCTTCGTCCAGCAGGTCGATGGCCTTATCCGGCAAAAAACGCCCCGGCAGGTAGCGCACGCTTAACTCCACGGCGGCGTGAATCGTCTCGGGCGGGATGGCGACACAGTGGTAACGCTCGTAACGGGGCATCAGGCCCAGCAAAATCTTTTCAGCGTTTTCGGGGGTGGGCTCTTCTACCATTACTTTTCCAAAGCGGCGCTCCAGCGCGGAATCTTTCTGGATGGTCTTGCGGTATTCCTCCGGCGTGGTGGCACCGATGAGCTGGATCTCGCCCCGGGCCAGCATCGGCTTCAGGATGCTGGCGGCGTCGATGGCCCCCTCGGCCGCACCGGCCCCGGCGATAAGATGGATCTCATCAATAAAAAGGATGGTGCTGCGGTCGCGGTAGAGTTCTTCCAGCAGGTTCTTGAACCGCTCCTCAAAATCGCCGCGGTACTTGGTGCCCGCTACCATCGAGGCCATGTCCAGTGCCAGCACCCGCTTGCCGCGCAGTGCCGGGGTGATTTGGCCGGATGCAATCGCCTGGGCCAGCGCTTCAGCCAGGGCACTTTTGCCAACGCCCGGCTCGCCCAGCAGGCAGGGATTGTTCTTCTGGCGTCGGCACAGAATTTCTACCATGCGTTTCAGCTCTTCCTCCCGGCACAGCACCGGGTCCAGGCGGCCCTCCTGCGCCAGGCGGGTCAGATCGCGGCCGTACTTTTCGCTGGGGCGGCCGCTGCGGGCGGTGCTCATCCGGGGCTGTACGGGCAGTGTCATCTGGCCGGAAAGCTGGCGGCACTCCCGCGCGGCCTGGGGCACCTCGATGCCTGCGGCCGCCAGCCAGATGCTGGCCGTGCAGGCAGTGTCCTCCAGCATGGCGCAGAGCAGGTGCTCGTTTTCGGCTTTGGCGGCGCTGGATGCATGGGCACCCAAAATGGCAAACTCGATGGCCTTGCGGCTGTCCGAGGAAAGGTCGTTTTTGCGCAGGCGGTGGGGCTGGCCGGTGCCGCTGCGCTTGGGGGCGGCCTCTGTCAAGGAGGCAGTGGTAACGCGCTTGCGACGTAGAAAATCCGCTGCAGGGCCCTGGGCTGTCTGCAGCATGGCCAGTAGCAGGTGCCCGGTATCAGCCGTGGCGCAGCCCTGCTGCCCGGCTAGGCGCAGCGCCGTGCGCACCGTGCGCGAGGCCCCGCGGGACAGCCCTTTATAAGAACGAAATAGCATTCTGGCGCCTCCTAAATTTTTCCTATAGTCAGTATAGACGTTCGACGCATAAATAATCCTCGAAACAAGGGAAAACATGGAATGACAAACGCTTCACGATGTGTTATAATAAAAAAGTCTGCAAAATCCGAGTATGAGGTGATACCAACATGCACAAACTGATGCGCTACATCAAGGGCTACGAAAAGCAGGCTGTTCTGGCACCCCTGTTTAAAATGCTGGAAGCTACCTTTGAACTTTTTGTGCCGCTGGTGGTGGCGAGCATTATCGACACCGGTATCAAAAATGGCGATGCCGTGTTCATCTGGCAACGCTGCGGTCTGCTGATTCTGCTGGCAGCTATCGGCCTGACCTGCAGCCTGACGGCCCAGTACTTCTCCGCTAAAGCGGCGCTGGGCTTCGGTACCGCGCTGCGCAGGGACCTGTTCCGCCATATCAACACGCTGAGCTACAGCGAGCTGGACGGCATCGGCACCCCGACATTGGTCACCCGCATGACCAGCGACATCAACCAGGTGCAGAACGGCGTAAACCTGATGCTGCGCCTGCTGCTGCGCAGCCCGTTCATCGTCATTGGCGCGCTGATCATGGCCTACACCATCAGCTCGCGGCTGACCCTGCTGTTTATTGCGGCAACGGTCGTTATTTCGCTGATTATTTATCTCATTATGCGCGCCACGGTGCCCATCTATCATGAGGCCCAGAACGGCTTGGACAAGGTCACCCTGCTGACCCGTGAAAACTACGTGGGCGCCCGTGTGGTGCGTGCCTTCTCACGCCAGGCGGACGAATTGGCCGCCTTTGTAGAGACCAACGACCACCTGCGCAGCATCCAGACGATGGCAGGCCGCATCTCGGCCCTGATGAACCCGCTGACCTACCTGGTCATCAACCTGGCCATCATTGCCCTGCTGATGCGCGGCAGCCACGAAGTCAATAATGGCGCACTGACCCAGGGCGAGATCATCGCGCTCATCAATTATATGAACCAAATTCTGGTCAGCCTGCTGCGCCTGGCTGATTTGGTTATCTCGGTGACCCGCGCCCTGGCCAGCGGTATGCGCGTGAACGAGATCTTGAACACGCACACCACGATGCCTGATCCTGCCGCCGCAGAGCTGGATGCAGAACCCGCTGCCCCGGCTGTGGCGTTTGACGACGTGACTTTCGCCTACAACGGCGCCGGTGCGCCCAGCCTGACCAATGTAAGCTTTACGGCTAAGCCTGGCGAGACCATTGGCGTTATCGGCGGTACCGGCAGCGGTAAATCGACCTTGATCGACCTGGTGTGCCGCTTCTATGATGCAACGACCGGTACGGTGTCGCTGTTTGGCCACAATGTAAAAGAGTACGGCTTTACCCAGCTGCGCCGCATGGTGGGCATTGTGCCCCAGCAGGCCGTGCTGTTTACCGGTACCATCCGCGATAACATGCGCTGGGCTGCCCCCGATGCCACCGACGAAGAAATTTGGCAGGCACTGGAAATTGCCCAGGCAGCAGACTTTGTGCGCACCAAGCCCGGTATGCTGGATGCGCCCGTGGAGACTGCAGGCCGCAACTTTTCCGGCGGCCAGCGCCAGCGTTTGACGATTGCCCGCGCGCTGGTGCCGAAGCCGAAGGTTTTGATTCTGGACGACAGTGCCTCGGCACTGGACTTTGCCACCGACGCTGCCCTGCGCAAGGCTATTAAAGAAAAGACCGAAGGAATGACGGTATTCATCGTCTCCCAACGTGCAGCCGGCGTGCAGCACGCCGACCACATCCTGGTGCTGGATGACGGCGTGCTGACCGGCGACGCCACGCACAGCCATTTGCTGAAGACTTGCGAGGTCTACAAAGAAATCTGCCTGAGCCAGCTGAGCAAAGAGGAGGTGGAGAAGACCTTATGAGCAAGCGGAAACAGAAAGTGAATAAGGGCACGCTCCGCCGTGTGCTGGAGCTGATCCGCCCCTATGCCGGGCTGGTGGTGCTGACGCTGGTGCTGGCCGTGGTTACTGTGGTCACTACCCTGCTGGCTCCGGTCATCTCCGGCAAGGCGGTAGACCATATTATCGGCCCCGGCCAGGTAGACTTTGGCGGCGTGGGCAAGCTGGCCATTGCCATGGCGGGCACAGTAGCCTGCACGGCTGTCTCGCAGTGGTTGATGAATGTGGTCAACAACCGTATTACCTTCCACGTCGTGCGCGATATGCGTGTGCGCGCCTTTGAGCAGCTGGAACAGCTGCCCCTGAAATATATGGACGCCCACCGCCCTGGCGATGCCATTAGCCGCATCACCACCGACGTGGAGCAGTTCAGCGACGGCCTGCTGCTGGGCTTCACCCAGCTGTTTACCGGCATCCTGACCATCTGCGGTACGCTGGGCGTGATGCTGTTCATTGAATGGCGCATCGCGCTGGTGGTCGTGGCGCTGACGCCGCTGTCGATTTTTGTGGCGCGCTTTATTGCGACCCACACCTACTCGATGTTTAAGGTGCAGAGCGAGACCCGCGCCGAGCTGACAAGCCTGGTGGATGAGCTGGTCGGCAACGAGCATTTGGTGCGTGCCTTTGGCTACGAGAGCCGCGCCGAAGAACGCTTTGATAAGATCAACCTGGACCTGCAAAGCTGCGGCGTGCGGGCGGTGTTCTTCTCATCGATGACCAACCCCTGCACCCGCTTTGTCAATGCGCTGGTATATGCCGCGGTCGGCGTGCTGGGCGCGTTTGCGGCCATCGCAGGTGGCATCACGGTCGGCGATTTGTCCGTGTTTTTGAACTACGCCAACCAGTACACCAAGCCGTTCAACGATATTTCGGATGTCATGACCGAGTTCCAGAACGCTTTGGCCTGCGCCCAGCGTGTGTTTGACTTTATCGATGAAACGCCCATCCTGCCAGATGCCCCGGATGCGGTGGAACTGCCCCACGGTGCCGGTGCGGTCGAGTTTGAGCATGTGAAGTTCCGCTATGTGCCGGATGTGCCCTTGATCGAGGATATGAACCTGAAAGTGGAGCCCGGCCAGCGTATTGCTCTGGTTGGCCCCACCGGCTGCGGAAAGACCACGTTGGTCAACCTGCTGATGCGGTTCTACGAGATCAACGGCGGTACCCTGCGGTTGGACGGCCATCCCATCGACACCGTGACGCGGGACAGCCTGCGCGGCAACCTAGGCATGGTGCTGCAGGAGACCTGGCTGAAAGCCGGGACCATTGCCGAAAATATCGCCTACGGCAAGCCCGATGCCACGCGGGAAGAAATCATCGCAGCAGCCAAAAAGGCACGTGCCCACAGCTTTATCTGCCGCCTGCCCAACGGCTATGATACCGAGGTGGCTGAGGACGGAGGCAATATCAGCCAGGGCCAGCGCCAGCTGCTTTGTATTGCCCGCGTGATGCTGCGCCGCCCGCCAATCCTGATTTTGGACGAAGCAACGTCCAGCATCGATACCCGTACCGAGGTATTGGTGCAGGATGCTTTTGAGGAACTAATGAAGGGCCGCACGAGCTTTATCGTGGCCCACCGCCTGTCCACCATTAAAAATGCCGACCAGATTTTGGTGATGAAGGACGGCAATATCATTGAGCGCGGCACCCACGACGAACTGCTGGACCGCGGAGGCTTCTACGCCAAGCTGTACGAAAGCCAGTTTGCCAAGGCTTAAGTTATAGGGAAAGTAAATACGCTAAAGGAGAAATGAACTATGAGCAAGATCACTCTGCCGGAAAACTACCAAAGCCTGTTGGGCCTGTATAACACACAGAAAGCCATCGGCCTGATCAAGACCATCTTTCAGGAAAAGATCTGCATGGCCCTGCACCTGAAGCGTGTGACCGCTCCCCTGTTCGTCATGCAGGGCAGCGGTCTGAACGACGACCTGAACGGTGTGGAGCGCCCAGTCGCCTTTGATGTCCCCTGCCTGAACCAGGAGGCTGAGGTGGTGCACAGCCTGGCTAAATGGAAACGTTACGCCCTGTACAAGTACGGCTTCCGCCCCGGCCAGGGCCTGGTGACTGACATGAACGCCATCCGCCGCGACGAGGAACTGGACAACCTGCACAGCATCTATGTCGACCAGTGGGACTGGGAGAAGGTCATCACCGCCGACCAGCGCACGCTGGACTTTTTGCAGGACACTGTGCGGGATATTGTGGATGCTGTCTGCGCGACCTCGGATGAGCTGCGCTGGAAGTTCCCAGAACTGAAAAATATCCACCTGGGCCGCGATGTGACCTTTATCACCACCCAGGAACTGGAGGACATGTACCCGGACTACACACCCAAACAGCGCGAGAACGTCTTTGCCAAGGAGCATGGCACCATCTGCATCATGAAGATCGGCGGCAAACTCAAGAGCGGCAAGCCCCACGACGGCCGCGCCCCGGACTACGATGATTGGGCGCTGAACTGCGACATCCTTTTCTGGCATGTGCCCTTGGGCTGTGCGCTGGAGCTTTCCAGCATGGGTATCCGTGTCAATGCGGAATCTCTGCGCCGCCAGTTGGAAGAAGCCGGCTGCCCGCAGCGTGCGGAACTGCCCTTCCACAAGATGCTGCTGGACGGCACCCTGCCCCTGACCATGGGCGGCGGCATCGGCCAGAGCCGTCTGTGCATGCTGCTGTTGGGTAAGGCACACGTAGGCGAGGTGCAGGTCAGCCTGTGGGACGACGACACCGTAGCCGCCTGCGAGAAGGCGGGCATCGCGCTGCTGTAAGTTTAGCATTGACAAACAACAGCCAATTGTGTTATTATTATCTAGTACCCGCTAGTATAGCACAATTGGCAGTGCAGCTGATTTGTAATCAGCAGGTTGCAGGTTCGATTCCTGTTACTAGCTCCAAACGCCCCGGAACACGGTTTGTGTTCCGGGGCGTTTTGTTTGTGATTTTTTGGAAAAGTAGATTATTTCCCAGCCTGAAGAGCAGCTTGCAGGGCGCAATAGTCTTGCAGAGTCAGCTGTTCCGGGCGGGAGCGGGGGTCCAGGTGAGCAGCTTCCAGGGCGGAGAGGACGGTGGCTTTTGGCAGCTGCAGACCGTTGGAGATGGCGTTGGCGGCGGTCTTGCGGCGCTGAGAGAAGGCGGCGCGGATCAGGGAGAAGAAAGCTTTCTCATCTCCGCCCGGCACTTCAACCGCAGGTGCTTTGCGGACGTTCAAGCGGATGACCGCGCTAGTGACCTTGGGGGCCGGGTAAAAACTGCCGGGCTGTACGGTAAAAAGCAACTTTGGCTCGGCATAATAAGCCACCGCATAGCTGATGGCACCAGCGTCACGGGTACCAGGAGCAGCGCAAAGGCGCTGTGCGGCCTCTTTCTGGACCATGACGGTAATATTCTCGATGGGGAGTTTCTCTTCTAACAGGCGCATCAGAATCGGGCTGGTGATGTAGTACGGCAGGTTGGCGCAGACAGCCACCGGTTTATCGCCGAATTCCTCGGCCAGCAGGGCTTTGAGGTTGACCTTGAGGACATCGTTCAGCACCAGCTTGAAATTGTCATAATCGGCCATCGTTTCTTCCAACAGCGGCGGCAGGCGCTTGTCCACCTCGATGGAAACGACCTTATCGGCGCGTTTGCAAAGCTGCTCGGTCAGCACGCCGATGCCGGGGCCGACTTCCAGCGCACCCCAGCCGGGGCCGATACCGGCCTCATCGGCAATGCGAGGGCAGATGCCGGGGTTGATGATAAAATTCTGGCCAAAGCCTTTGGACAGGGCAAAATCATACCGTGCGCAAAGGTCGCGGATGGTAGACAAATCGGTCAGGGTAGGCAAAGCGGGCTCCTCTCAGCACAGGAAAATTCGGAAAATCAGTTCTGGCCAGACAGCATCTTGGCGGTGTTCAGGGCCTTGCTGATCTGGGGGTCGGTGTCGACAGTGTAATCGTAATAGGCATTCTGTTCGTCGGAGGACAGCGCAGCGTCCACATCAGGGGTCAGGCCCAGGTCGTTCCAGGATTGGCCCTCGTTGTCCAGCAGCAGACCGATAGTGATGTAGGCGGCGGAGCCATCGGAAAAGCTCTGGGCGTCGCTCATCACAACACCCTTACCGGCGGTGCGGGTGCCTACGATGGTGGCGCTGTTCATCTTGCGCAGAGCATTGGCAAACAGCTCGGCACCATCGGAGGTGCTGCCGTTGACGAGGACGACCATAGGCACGGTGACCTCGTTTTCATCGGACATGCGCAGCAAGGTGATGTTGCCGTCCTTGTCCTCCTGTTGGGCGATGACGCCGGAAGGCACGCAGTAGTCGGCGCAGACCAGCGCGGCGTTCAGGTTCTCACCGATATTGTCGCGCACGTCGAAGATGAAGCTGGCAGCGCCCTGGTTCAGCAGGTTGTCCACAGCAGAGCGGAACTCGCTGGCCGTGCCGGAGGAGAAGGCGTCGATGCGGACATAGCCGCAGGTGTCGCCAATCATCTGGCTGGAAACGGTGGTGGTGCGGTAGTTGCTGTGCACCAGGTCGACGGTCTGCTCCTGTCGGTCGGGCGTCAGGTAGGTGATGGTGGTGGTGGTCCCCTCTTCGCCCAGCAGGGCCGAGGTCAGGGAGGCAGTGTCGGTCATGGACTTGGTGGACATATCGCCGATGGCAGTGATGTAACCGCCGACCTGCAGACCGGCCTCGCTGGCGGGCGAGTTGCCGTAGACGCGGGTGATGCGGCCGTAGCCGGAGGACGGGTCGTTGACGACGGCCACGCCGATGCCGGTCAGCTTGCCGGACTCAACGGCCAGGCGCTCGCTGTAAGCTTTGGCGGTGTAGTAGCGGGCGTATTTATCGTTGATGCCCAGCATGTAACCAGCGGCCAAGGTGTCGTTCAGCGTGTCCTCGTTGATAGTGAAGTACTCGTTGGAGCGGACAAAACGGTCGATTTCAGCCAGCTTGTTGTACTGGCGCTCCTTGCTTTTGACGCTGGACACGGTGGAGTTGAACATATTCATCGAGACAACCATCGTCAGAGAAAAAGTGACCGCCATGGCGATCAAGGCAATGGTGATGGTAACGCCGAGACTAATTTTTTTGCTCATGGGTTCAGATGGCTCCTTACAAAATAGTGCGGTCTTTTACAGAGTATAGGCCAGACTGAAAAGAACGCTGGAGAAAAGGCTGATAATCATACCGACCGCAATAACAAGACAGAAAATGCGCACGGCTGGCTTATGTTTTTGGGGTTTCATCAGGACTTCCCTCCCCTTACGAGATGTAGTTGGTGACGCTGGTCAACACACCGTTGACCTTCATTTCCAGGTGCAGATGGTTGCCGGTAGAATTGCCTGTGGTACCGACATAGCCCAGCAGCTGGCCCTTGGAGACAGGTTGGCCTACGCTGACCACGGGGGCGCTGTTCATGTGAGCATACAGGGTCGAATAGGTATTGCCGTTGGAATCGGTACCATGGTAGACCTGCACATAGTAGCCCCAGCTGTAATGGTAGGTGGCGGCGGTGACGACGCCATCAGCGATGGTGTAGATCTCGGTGCCGCCGGGGGCTGCATAGTCAGTGCCGCGGTGACCGCCGCCGCCGAAGTAGCAGGAAATGTACTTAAAGGTGGCCAGCGGGCGGCCGAAGTCCAGTGAGCAGGTAATGGAGGCGTTGCCATACTTCTTGTTCTGGGCTTCCAGATAGGAGTCCAGGGCGGCGGTGGCTTCGTCCAGCTTTTTGCGGGCTTCGGCTGCGGCCGCTTCGGCGGCCTCCTGCTGGGCAGAGGCTTCGTCCAGATCCTCGTTGGCCTGGGCAATATTGACGGCCAGTTCATCCTGCTTGCTGTTCAGCTGGGTGGTCTGCTCCTTCAGGCTGGCCTGGGTGGCTTCCATCTCGGCCTTGGCATTTTCCAGCTCGGTGCGCTGGTTCTCCAAATCGGCGCGCTGGTTCTCCAAATCCTGGCAGATGGATTGATCCTTGCTGCTGATCTGTTCCAGCGTCTGAGCAAAGGTTAGCAGCTGGTACAGGTTGGTGGCGCTGGACAGCAGTGCGATGGAACCACCGTCGTTGAGCATCTGCATAGCGCCCATGCGTTGTTTGAAATCGGACCAGCGCTGGTCATACTCGGCCTGTTTGTTGTCGACCTCGATCTGCTTATCGTCGATCTCGGTCTGCTTGAGGTAGATCTGCTCCTGCAGGTCGGTGATCTGGTCGCTGAGCAGCGAGATCTGGCTTAAAATCAGGTTCTTCTGTTCTTCCAGCTGGCTCTTGATGGCCTCGGCGTTTTCCTTGTTGCTCTGCGCTTCTTTCAGCGCGGCGTTGACCTTGTCCAGCTCAGCCTGCTTGGCGGAGACCTCAGCCTTCAGCTGGTCCTGCTTGGAGTCAGCCAGCGGCATAACATCAGTGGAGAAGGTCATGGTAAAGGCCAGGGCGGTGGCCAGCATAGCGGAAACGATCCGTTTGAAACGACGGGAAATTCTCATTGGCTTTTCTGTTCCTCTGTTTTCTCTTTCAGTAAATCGTAAATCAGACGTTCAGATGTTTACGGATGCTGGTGGCGGTACCGATGCCGCAGAGCACGAAGCCCAGCAGCGCAAAGCCGCCGACAAGGTAGTACCAGACGTCAGCCAGCGGCACCAGTTGGCCGCCAAACATCTGGGACAGATTGGAAGGGTTCTCGGCATACCAGCGGGTCAGGGCATAGTAAGCGCCGCAGATGATGCCGGAGGCCAGTGCCGCGGAAATCAGGCCGGAGGTGACGCCTTCGACAAAGAACGGGAAGCGGATGAAGCCGTTGGTGGCACCGACCAGCTTCATGATGTTGATCTCCTTGCGGCGGTTAAAGACGGTGATCTTGATGGTGTTGTTGATGACCACGATGCTGACAATGGCCAGCACCAGCACGATGCCGTAGCAGGCGTAGGAAACGATCTTTTGCAGCGAGACGAAGACCTTGGACATCTCCAGCGGGGCGTTGACCTGGTAAACACCATCGATCTGGCGCAGCTGCTGGGAAACGGCCTCGATGTTATCAGGGCTGTCCACAACAACGCGGTAGTTGGGGTAGAACGGGTTATCGTTAGCGAAAGCATCCTGCAGGTTGGTGTAGGAGGACAGCATGTCGCTGTAAACTGCCAGCACGTCCTGGGGCGACATGTAGGTGACGCCCACCACGTGCTCAGTGCTGCGGATGGCGGTGTCAGCGGCGGCAATCTGGTCATCGCTGGCCCCCTGGTCCATGTAGACAACGGTCTCGTTCTGGTCGCCGATATACTCGACCATGGCGTCGATGTTGACACCCAGCAGGTAGGCGGCGCCGATCAGCAGCATGCAGACGGTCAGCACGCCCATAGAAGCAAAGGTCATAAGCCGGTTGGCCCGCAGGTTGTGCAGGCCCTGGCCGACCAGATAAGTAAAGCTGGAAAAACGCATGGTATCCCCTCTTATTTATTCCTCATCATCGTAATCTTCGTACTCATCGTAGCCGTTCTCACGCTCGGCCATGTGGGCAGCGTAGCGGCGGGCAACTTCGGGGTGCGAAGTGTCCGAGGCGACCATGCCGTTGGCCAGCTCGATGACGCGGTTGTTGTATTTGCGGGCCAGCTTATGTACCAGCTCGTGCTCGTGGGTGACAACCACCACCGTGATGTTGACCTTGTTGATGGCCTCAAACAGCTGCATGATGTCCATGGACATCTCGGGGTCGATGTTGCCGGTGGGCTCATCGGCAATGATGAGCTTGGGGCCGTGGGCCAGGGCGCGGGCTACCGCCACACGCTGTTGTTCACCGCCGGAAAGTTCGTCCGGTAGGCGGTCCATCTTATCCTCCAGACCGACCAGGGACAGAACATATGGGATGCGGGATTTGATCTTTTTGGTAGGAATGTTGGTTACGCGCATGGCGAAAGCCACATTCTCGTACACTGTCATGGTGGGGATCAGGCGGAAATCCTGAAAGACGACACCCATCTGGCGGCGCAGATACGGCACCTTGCGGCGCTTCATCTTGGTAAGGTCCTGACCGTTGATGATGACGCGGCCCTCGGTGGGCTTTTCTTCCATCTGGATCAGTTTGAGGAAGGTGGATTTGCCCGCACCGGAATGGCCAAGGATAAAGACGAACTCGCCGTCCTCGATTTGGATATTGATGTCATCGAGCGCTACGTTTTCGTCGTTGTGCGTCTCGTAAGTTTTTGAAACGTGTTCAAATTCGATCATTGGTTTTAACTCCCATGCCCTTGTGACTTCTTGTGAATGGTTACAGTCATACATATAATAGAATACCATGCCGGGGTGTTACGGTCAAGCACTTTTCTGTAGGCAAAATGCGAAAAAGTCCTGCTGTTGTGCGTAGCAGCAGGACTTCTTGAAATCTTTGTGAATTTATGGAAATCAATACTTGGCCGGGTTGGCGGAGAGGTACTTTTTGACCATCAGCGCTACCTTAAAGACGATGGCGTCATCGAAGTTGCGCAGATCCAGGCCGGTCAGCTTGCGGATCTTCTCCAGGCGGTAGACCAGCGTGTTACGGTGTACGAACAGGCCGCGGCTCGTTTCGGAAACGTTCAGGTTGTTCTCGAAGAAGCGCTGGATGGTGAACAGCGTCTCAGCGTCGAGAGAGTCGATGCTCTCCTGCTTGAAGACCTCGCGCAGGAAGGCCTCGCACAAGGTAGTGGGCAGCTGGTAGATCAGGCGGGCGATGCCCAGGTGATCGTAGCTGATGACCTGACGCTCGGTGTCGAACACCTTGCCGACTTCCATAGCAATCTGGGCCTCTTTGAAGCTGGAGGCCAGATCTTTGATGTTGCCGATGGGGGTGCCGATGCCGACGACCGCTTTGATGTAGTGGTCGCCCTGCAGGGTGTCCACGATGGATGCGGCCAGCTTTTCCATATCGCGGGTGTTGTTGTCGGGCTTGATCTCCTTGACCAGCACGGTATCCGTCTCGCTGATGTTAAAGACGAAGTCCTTCTGCTTGTCCGGGAACAGACCACTGACAACATCGTAAGCGGAAATATCGTTGCCGGAGGTCACGCGGACCAGCAGGACAACACGCTGCACGTCGGAGACGAAGTGCAGCTCCCGCGCTTTGGCGTAGATGTCGCCGGGCAGGATGTTGTCCAGCACAACGTTTTTGATAAAGTTTGTCTTGTCAAATTTTTCGTCGTGATACTGTTTGATGCACTGCAGGCTGATCGACAGCATGGCAGAAAACTGCTCGGCCGTTTCATCGGTGCCCTCCACAAATGCAGCATAATCGTTATGCTTGGCATTGGAGAACTGATGGTAGGAGTAGCCGTCGCGCACAAAAGCATCACCAGCGGTCTGGTGGGCAGCAGCTACGCCTTCTCGCACCTCACCGATCTGCCCCAGCTCTGAGCAGGAAATCACGGTGCCCGTTTCGTCAACAACGCCGACCACGCGGTCGACGGCATCCTTCATCTGGTACACCACGTTCTGGAAGACCCTGTTCGCCATAGTATGTGCTCCCCTTCAGATATTTGTGGGCAAATTGCCGTTGGCCATCTTGCCCGAAAATCAAAAGCTCTTGATGTATATTTTACACAATTAGCTTGACTTTTGCAACATATTTTAACGAAAAAAGCGAGATTTTCTTGTATATTTTTCAAATTTGAGCAAAATAAACCCCACTGCCCAGTAAAACAGTGGGGAATTCATCCGTCAATTTGACGGTTTCTGTTCATTTGGCTCTTGTATAGAACCGGTTCCACCCTCGACGACACCGCGGCGCTGGAACACGTAGGAAAAGCTGTGGAAGAAGATCTTCAGGTCCATACCGAAGGTCAGGTGAGCAGCGTATTCCCCATCATATTTGGCCTTTACATCGATGGGCAGCTCGTCGCGGCCGTTGATCTGCGCCAAGCCGGTCAGGCCGGGACGAATGTCGTTGGCATGTGCTTTATCGCGCGCATCGATCAGGTCGTACTGGTTATACAGCGCGGGGCGCGGGCCGATGATGCTCATCTGCCCTGCCAGGATGTTGTAGATCTGGGGCAGTTCGTCCAGGCTGGTCTTGCGCAGGAACGCGCCGCTTTTGGTGATGTAGCTGTCGGCATTTTTTAAAAGATGCGTGGGCACATCGTGGGGAGTATCGCCGCGCATGGTGCGGAACTTTAAAATGTTAAAGTGGGTCTTGCCCTTGCCGACGCGCCGCTGCTTGAAAAATACCGGGCCGGGAGAATCAGCTTTGATCCACAGGGCAATAATACCCATGGGAATGGCCAACACGATGGTGGCGGCCAGGGACAGGATAAAATCCAGGATGCGTTTTACATAGCGTTGGTACATGGCATCATTCCCCCTTTGCGCCATGCAGTTTGCGGGCTTTGTCCAGCTCCTCGCGGGAAAGGATCATAGTGTTGCCGCTGGCAGCAACGACGGTGTGGTCGGCGCGCACGCGGCGGTTGGGATGGTAGCTGGGCACCATCTCCTGCAGGCATTCGACTACGGCATCATCGTTGTGGCGGGCCGAAACTTTCAACTCCTGCAGCTGGGTGTAGAATTTTTCCAGGTCGATATCCATGGGCGGTGCGATGAAGATCTTGTTGTGGGCGGTCTTGAGCATCTTGTCCTGCTCAGCGTCCATCAGCAGCTCCTCGTACAGCTTTTCGCCGGGACGCAGGCCGGTGATCTTGACCTGCATGTTTACACCCGGCTCGTAGCCGTAGAAGCGGATCAGCCGGGTGGCCAGGTCCATGATCTTGACGGGCTCGCCCATATCCAGCACGTAGATGCTGCCGCCCTTGGCCAGGCCGCCGGCCTGCAGCACCAGCTGCGCGGCCTCGGTGATGGTCATAAAGTAGCGCACAATATCCGGGTGTGTGATGGTGACGGGGCCGCCGCGCTTGATCTGCTCCTCAAACAACGGAATAACGCTGCCGTGGCTGCCCAGTACGTTGCCAAAGCGCACGGCCACGCACTTCATGTCGGTGCCGCTGGCAAAGGATTGAATCAGCATCTCGCAGAGGCGTTTGGTGCAGCCCATAACGTTGGTGGGGTTGACAGCCTTGTCGGTAGAAAGCTGGACAAAGCGCTCGACACCATGCTCAGCGGCGGAAGTCAGCAGATTCTTGGTGCCGAATACGTTGTTTTTGACGGCTTCGGCGGGGCTGATCTCCATCAGCGGCACATGCTTGTGGGCGGCCGCATGGAAGACGACCGATGGATGATAGGTCTCGAACACCTCATCCAGGCGGGCTTTATCGCGGATGGAGCCGATGAGCGTGATGACGGGGGCCTCGGCGCCGTACTTGTTGCGCAGCTCGGTCTCCAGCTCGTAGGCGCAGTTCTCGTAAATGTCAAAGATGAGCAGACGGCGGGGCTGGTAGCGCATGATCTGGCGGCACAGCTCGCTGCCGATGGAACCGCCGCCGCCGGTAACCAACACGACCTTATCGTGCAGGTACTCGGAGATCTGGGCGTTGTTCAGCTGGATCTCGTCGCGGGAAAGGAAGTCAGCGGTGTTCAGCTCACGGAAACCGGCGGCTACGGGGTTGCCGTTCTCGTCCACGGCCTGGGGGTCAGACAGCATGCGCACCCGGCAGTGGGTGGAGTTGCAGAGGTTGATGATCTCGGTGAGGCGGTCACCTTTTAACGTAGTGATGGCAATAACAATCTCGACGATGTGGTACTTGCGCACCAATTCGGGAATATCGGAAATGGTGCCGCGCACCGGGACGCCCTGCACGCGCAGACCTTTTTTGGTCAGGTCGTCGTCCACCAGGCAGACCGGGTTGCCGAAGCTCTGGTTCTTGTTTTTGCAGAGGTTGACGGCCCAGGCGCCGGCATTGCCCGCACCTACGATCAATAGCGGCGTGTCGTCCTCGGGTTTATTAACACAGGCATCATGCAGCGTCCTGCTGAACCGCCATAGGAAGCGCACGCCCGCTATGGCCGCCGTGTTGAACACCGCACCAAAGATCAGCACAGCGCCGGAAATGGGGCGGCTGTGATAGAACAGGTCGAACAGCATGATGATGCCGGTGGCCAGGCCCGACAGACAAGTCAGGCGGGCCAGGTCACGCATGCCGGCGTATTCCCACATGATCTCGTACAGGCCGCCGAACCAGAACACGATCATATAGATCGGCAGCACGTAGGCCAGCATGGGGGCCATAGCGCGGATGGTCAGCACCCGCTTGTAGGCATCGCCGCTGTCAAACCGCAGCATGACGGCCAGCCAGTAGCACAGCACGATCAGCCCGCAGTCCAGCAGCATCAGCGCAATGCGCCGCGGCAGACCCTTGATGATTTGTTTTGAATCCTGTTGCATGTTGTTTCCTTTTGGTTTGGATTTATAAAAAATCTTAATTGGATGGAAATATTGTGCGGAACTATGGGAAAGCAACTGCTATGCCAAACGGGCACGGGCGAACGATGTTCGCCCCTACAGAGTACTTCCTTGACAGCTCGATATTTTTGTATGACTATTTAGGCTTACACTAATTATAGCACAAAAATGCTCCGTCGTGTTGCATGCTGCGCACAAACGGAGCGGGCAGTTTCTATAAAGATAGGCTTTGCTTTTTGGTGAAAATTACTCAACCGTGACAGATTTTGCCAGGTTGCGCGGTTTGTCGACATCCAGGCCCTTGGCACAGCTGACGTAATAGGCCAGCAGCTGAAGCGGAATGACCGACAGGCTGGTGGCAAAGTGGGGATCGGTCTTGGGCACGTAGACGGTGAAACCGGCGGTGTCCTCGATGCTGTAGTTGCCGTAGGTGGTCAGGCCCATCAGGAAAGCGCCGCGGCTCTTGACCTCGACCATGTTGGAGATGCTCTTTTCGAACAGGTCCGGCTGGGTCAGGATACCCACGACCAGTGTCCCCTTCTCCACCAGAGAGATGGGGCCGTGTTTCATCTCGCCCGCGGCGAAGGCCTCGGAGTGGATGTAGCTGATCTCCTTGAATTTCAGACTGCCTTCCAGCGCTACGGCGTAATCCAGCCCGCGGCCGATGAAGAAGGCGTCTTTGGCGTTGGCGTACTTGCTGGCAAACCACTGGATGCGCTCCTTGTCGGCCAGCGTCTTTTCAATCTTTTCGGGCAGGGCTTCCAGCTCGACCACAAGATTCTCGTACTGGCCGTCGGCCAGGGTGCCGCGCACGCGGGCAAACTCGGTGGCCAGCAGGTAGCAGGCTGCCAGCTGGGTGCTGTAGGCTTTGGTGGTGGCCACGGAGATCTCCGGCCCGGCCCAGGTGTACATAGTAGCGTCAGCCTCGCGGGCAATGCTGGAACCCACCACGTTGACGATGCCCACTGTGCGCACGCCGCGGTCCCTGCACAGGCGCAGGGCGGCAAGGGTGTCGGCGGTCTCGCCGCTCTGGCTGATGACCAGCGCGAGAGAATCCGGCTCCAGCACGGGGTTGCGGTAACGGAACTCGCTGGCGACGTCGACCTCCACCGGCAGGCGGGCCAGGCTTTCGAATACATAGCGCGCGGCCATGCCCACATGGTAAGCGGAGCCGCAGCCGATGATGTAGATGCGGTGGATGCCGCGGATAGAGTCCTCGTCCAGAGCCAGCTCGGACAGATCAATCTTGCCGTCCTTCAGGCGCGGGGAAAGCGTATCCCGGACAGCGGCGGGCTGCTCGTGGATCTCTTTCATCATGAAATGCTCGAAGCCGCCCTTTTCGGCAGCCTCAGTGTCCCACTCGATGGTGGAAGCCTCGTGCTGGACGGACTCTTTGTCAGTATCGAAAAACTCGATGGAATCAGGCGTCAGCCGCGCGATCTCCAGGTTTTCGATGTAGTAGACCGTGCGGGTGTACTTAAGCAGCGCGGGCACGTCAGAGGCAATCAAGGTGCCGTTCTCGGCCTTGCCGACCACCAGCGGGCTGTCCTTGCGGGCGGCATAGATGGTGCCCGGCTCGTCGGCAAACAGCACGCCCAGCGCGTAGGAGCCGCGCACATGCAGCATGGTGCGGGCGATGGCGTCCAGCGGGTCGCCGGCGGACTCGCCCATGTAATAGTAGTCCAGCAGCTGGGCCAGCACCTCGGTGTCCGTCTGGGAGACAAAGGTAAAGCCTTTGTTGGTCAGGCGCTCTTTGATCTCTAGGTAGTTCTCGATGATGCCGTTATGCACGATGGCAATTTTTTTATCGTTGGAGTAATGGGGGTGCGCATTGACCACAGAAGGCTCGCCGTGAGTGGCCCAACGGGTATGGCCGATGCCGCAGGTGCCTGTAAGGGCATTGCCGCCGTCCGTCATCTCGCTTAATACTTTCAGGCGGCCCTTGGCTTTGACGACTTCGATCTTGCCGGCAGCGTTCTGCACGGCGAGACCGGCCGAGTCATAGCCGCGGTATTCCAGCTTGGCCAGGCCATCTAACAGGATCGGTGCTGCCTGGGCGGCACCGGTAAAACCGACGATTCCACACATAAGAGTTGCGCCTCCTTGTTTATGTTCAGTACGGTATAGATCTTGCTTTTTAACAATATACGCACATAAGTATATTCTATTTTACGAAAAATGTCTACTGTTTTGCAAAAAAAAGGCGGGCGGCCGCTGCGCATATTCTTCTCTTCCGAGTTCTTACACCATAAGACTCATCACGAGTTCTTGCGCATTTATCAGTTTACCACGCCTGCAAAATTTAGGCAAGTATAAAAGCTGATTTTGCGCATAAAATTTTGCATTTGCAAAAGGAAATAAAGTTTGTGATGCTATTACCGAAATAAATTAGGAACTTACCTTGCGGGCGACTACCACATACCGCCCGTTGGCCGAGGAATATTCGCAGGTAGAAAGGGTCAGCAGCTGCTCGCCATACTCGGGGCGGATGCCGCTGTCTACATCGCTGCGGCGGATGACCTCGGCCACGTAGTCGTTGTAGGTATCCTCGTCCATATCAACGTACTGGTTATAGACGAAGCTGGTGTCCTGTACCACGTCGATGGCAAAGGCGGCAAAGACCTCGTACTTGGCGTCGCCGTACAGGGTGTCGAACTCGATGTAGGGGTGTTCCTGATAATAGGCCGCTTTTTTATACTCGGTCAGGCAGCCGAAAATGGTGCCGGTCTTCATGTTGTGGCCGTAGACGATCAGGTTATTGCTTTGGGCATTGGAACCGATGGTCGTTTTTTCATCCAGGTACGGCACGCCGTAATCGCTGTACTGGTGCTTGAAATCGTGCTTTAAGTAGTAGTCTTTGTTGTTGGGCGCGTACATGACCGGGAAGTCCAGGCTGGTGCCCTCGATGGAGATCCAGCCCATGAAATCGCTGTTCTGGTCTTTCAGGGCGGCGAATTTGGCGGCGTTGGAAGGCTCGCTGTCCTCGGCCGGGGCGGGTGTAGCGGCAACGTCGATCATCGATTGCAGGTCGGAAAACTCGTTTTCGGTCTTTTTATCGTCGAAAAAGCGCTTGACCAGCAGCCCGCCGCTGACCAGGAAGATGACCGCAAAAACCACCATGGCGATGGTGTAGGCCAGATCCTTTTTACTTTTGGCTTTGCCCGCTTTCGCGGCGCTTCCCTTGCCTTTGGCCGGATGCGGGGCCTCGTAGTCGGCGTCCTTGTCCTGGTCGTAGAACTGGGGTGCGGTAGCCTTAGGGGCAGCAGGTTCCGGCTCTTTGGGCAGAGTGATGGTTTGGGTGTGGTGCTGGACGGGCATATCGTTGCGGTGAATTTTGGCCATAGTGTTTGCTTCTCCCTGTCAGAATACTGCCCTTACTATACGCCAAAACGGGAAAATATGCAAGCAAAAGACGGCAAATTTTGTTGAGTTGTCTGCGTCAATGCTGTCAATGCTCAGGAAATGAACTGCAAGGGAGTGAAATCGATGCTGCCGGCAAGCAGGTCTTCCAATGGCATGACGCCGTACAGGCGCCAGACTGGCGTGTAGGTATAGGCTGTGCCGGATTTGTCAATGCCCTGTCGGGTGTCAATCTGTTCATCATAGATGACCAGCACCTGGCCGTTCTGGATGTCCAAAATCTGGATGTTCTGTACACCCTTGCCCTCGGCATAACGCTTTTGCGGGATGAGGGTCATCTGGCCGCTGCCATCGCAGAAATATTGTGCGCTGGTGCCATCGCCGGTGCCCATGCCGTCAGAACCGCGGCCCCATTCGTCCACCGTCAGCAGCCAGCCATCGTGATAACGCGCGACGCTGTAGTTGGCCTCGTACTCGGCGGTGGTAGTGGGCAGGTTTTCGGCAAGCACTGTGCGCTGCCCGGTGGCTGCATCCCGCACAGCGGCGGTGCCGTGTTCGTTGTCGCATTCGGCAATGCCGCTGCTAAAAGACCCGTAGTAGCCGGTCAGGGTGTAATAGAGGCGGCTATGGCTGATGACACCGCTGTTTGTGTAGGTGTTGCCGTAATCATCGTGGACTTCCTGCGGCGGGGTGACGATGGTGCCATCATCGACCTCGTACCGTTGGGCGGCGGTGCACTGGTTGGCGGCAAGGTCATAACACCAGACCTGCACGGCGGAATTATAATAGTTATTAGGATCGGGGTTCCTTTCGGAATGGGTAAAATACAGCTGGCAGCCGCTGGCACCGACCAGATTGACGAAAGTAACTTGCCCCGTGCTGCCGCGCCCGTTTTCAAGACCGTCCAGCTGGTAAAGCGTCTGCATATCGCCGGTTGCTTTAGAAACGGCCAGCAGCATGGCGGACATGGTGGCGTTGCTGTAGTTGTCAGTGGTTAAGAAATAAAGGTGCGTGTCATCCGCCGCCATACCGATAGGCTGTACCCATCCAAACGGTAAATCATCTGCAAGGCAGGTACGTTGGGTATGGTCCGCGTTGATTTTCTCTAAGCGGAAAACGGTTGTATGTTCCGCTTCTTTATATAGGCAGATGTAGAGATAGACCTCGCTGCCATCGGCATAACAAGTGGCCGAGCCTTGGATGTAGGCTGGGCAGGCATCACTGTCGTGGGTGCAGCCGGGCACATTGCAGGCCGGGCGGGCCAGGCCAGTGGTTTCCTCGACCGCATAGACAAGATTGCGGCCAATGTCGACCTCGTGGTTGACCTCACTGTCGGCAAAAGTCTGATAGTAGATCCCGCCGTCCGCGGCGCTTAGCATGCGCACTTCCCCACTGCCGACGTCTTGGGTGGTGGTAGATTCTTCCGGCGCGGTGGTTTCGGGGGTGGCTGGTAGAGTATCAGATGTAGGGGCGGTACAGGCGGTTAACGTAAAGGTCAGTGCGGCGGCGAGGGAGAGTAGCTTTTTCATGGGGTGTCTCCTTTAGTGTAGAGGGCGTCAAGATCAGCATAGTCCTGCGGGGTCATGCTGGCGGCGGAGAGGGTGATGCCATAGCGGCAGTTGGCGGTGAGGTAGAGCTGTGCGGTCTCGCAGTAGGCGGCGACGCCGAAATCCCGCACGGCGGCTCTCCAATCCGGGTACTGCCAATCGGCAAAGGAATCCAGCCCCAAAAGGGTGCTGTACTTTTGCAGGTAGGTGGCGTCCGCGATAAGGTGGGTGGTATCCTGGCCGTCCTGGTAGTTGAAATAGACCGGGGCGTCAGCGCTTGTCAGAATCAGGTTCAATGCAAAGCTGCTGTAAGAATCAGGCGATTCATCATCAAAATTTTCTATGACATTGCAGCTTACCTGTGTCAGGCCGCCGGGGGCGGTGGCGGCGTTCCAGGTGGTGGCTTTGTCGTTTTGGGTGCAGACGGCCAGGGCTTTGGCAAGTTGGACGTCGGTCAGCAGCCCGGCATCGTGAAGGGCGCGCAGGGCACTGCGAGCACGGTCCAGCGTGGCGTCATCGATGGCGGTCTGCGCCCAGGGGTTTTCGCTGCCGCTGTTGTAGCCCAGCGGGACGTTCAGTACATGGCTGCAGGCGTACAGCGTGCAGGCAGTGGAATTGGCGCGGGCTTCGGCGGACAGGCCCTCGGCGGCCGTCTGGCTGTGCGGGGCGGAGAGAAGTGCCTTGTCCCACAGCGAAAAAACAGCGAAAGGCAGCGCCAGGCTGAGGAGGACCACCAGCGCACAGGCCAGTGGAAGGCGATATTTTTTCATGGCTGCTCCTTTCCGTCTGCATCGGCGGCAGGCAAATCATCAGGGCTAAGGATAGGTACGGATACGGTCACGGTCGTACCCACACCCTCGGTGCTGTCGATTTGTAATTGGGTGCCGTGGGCCTGGGCGATTCGGGTGCACAGCGCCAGCCCGATGCCGCTGCCGCCATCGGCACGGCTGCGGGACTTGTCCACCATATAAAAGGCTTCGGTCACGCGGGGCAGGTCGGCGTCAGGGATGCCGCAGCCGGTATCGGCCACTGTGAAAACGGCGGTGCTCCCCTGCTGCTGGCAGCGCAGTGTGATGGCCGCCCCCGCAATGCCCTTGCAGGCGTGCTGGGCGTTGATGGTCAGATTGCGCAGCATATCCACCCAGAGGGCGCGGTCCACCTGCACGGCGCAATCGCAGGCGATGATGCGCGGCACGGGTGTGCTGCCCTGGGGCAGGCTGCGCACTACTTGATTCAGCAGGCTGCGGTCGCTGACAGGCTCCGGCGTCAGGCGGTCAGCGGCGTCTAAGCCCATCAGGGCCAGCAGACGGCGGCTGAGTTCCTCTAACCGGCGGGTCTCGTGGTAGATGTAGTTGGCAGATTCCCGCTGCAAGTCTGCGTCGTCAGGCGCGGCACGCATCAGGTCGGCATAACCAAGCATGGCAGTCATGGGGGTCTTGACCTCATGAGTGAAGGCTGCAATGAAGTCTTTCTGGCTTTGCAGCGTTTCGTCCATCTCGCCAATTTTAGTCTCTACCGCAGCAGCCATAGCGTCAAAACTGCGGCTCAGTACACCAATCTCATCGTTGGTCTGCACCTGGGTGCGTTCAGTATACTGCCCGGCAGCAATCTTCTCACTGGCAGATTGCAGGGTGGTCAGCGGCCGGGTGACGAGGCGGCTGAAGAGAACTGCCGCCGCGCCGCCCAGCGCCAGCAAAGCAGTTGAAGCCGCCAGCCAGGCCCGCAGCTGGGCGTTGCGCGTGGCAAACACGCTGGTGACATCGTAGGAGCAGAGTATGTCTGCCTGCACGCCGGGAATATCCAATGGCTGGGACAACAGCAGATACCAGTACCCCGCGCAGTGAGCCAGCTGCCAGTGGTCAGCTCCATTGGAAACGGCCTGCATTTGCACAGCACGCGGCAATGCCGTGGGCAGGTTGGAATACAGCGTATATGCACCGTTGACCCATAGAGCAAGGCCGCTGTTGGCATCGGCCGTTTGCTCGGCATACTGCTGGGCGGCGGTGGCCAGGGTGTAGTTCTCGAACATAGTGTTGGTCGAGAACAGGGTGTTGGTTTCGGCAGCGGTAAAAATGCAGCGCTCGAGTGTGTATTTTTCTTTGGCCTGCTGAGCCTGCATGGCGGCGCGGGTGGTCTCTAAACTGCCGGAAAAGCTTTTGCCGGTCAAGATCAACCCCGCCGCGCAGAGCGCACAGGAAAGCAGCGTGATGCAGCCAAGGGAGAGTTTGGTGGCAAATTTCATAGAAAAATCCTCATGTAGTGGCCTGTGGGCTCAATCAAAAAGTGCCCCGTCAAGCATGGCGACGGGCGTCCAATCCTGGCTGCCGGAGAATAAGTCTTGCAGAGAAATCAGGGCCAGGTCAGAAAATGTCTGCTGGCGCTGATATGGAAGCCCCTCTGGGGTGAGCTGCGGCGTAGAAATGGCGCGGTCGCTGACTTTGATCAGTGCTATCGTGCCATTCTCGGCATAGATGACCGGAGAGCGGGCAACAGCAGTGTCCTTGCACCAGGTGGGGGCCAACTCTATGGCGGTATCGCTGCCGGGGGTCCAGGCATAGTTGATTTCGTTGCTGATCAGGCCAATGGTGCCATCGCCGTAGGCGACGCAATAATTGTTCCAGCCACCGCCAGCAGGCAGCGGGAGCGTCTCGGTAGTTTGGGTGGCAAGGTCGGTGACCTCGATGGTTTCGGCCTGGTCGCCGCTGCCGGGAACGTAATAAAGCTTGCCGTCATGCAGGGTGGAAATCCAATCGGTAGGGCTGCCAAAGTCGATGCTGTAGCTGCCCAAATCCGTAACAGAGCCGTCGGCATGCACGCCTATCAGGCCTGTGCCGCTGCCGCTGAGGGACGGTGTGCAGGCAAAGACGGCCATATCCTGCCAGCAGCCAAGGATGGTGCAGCGGGGCGTGTTGTCCTGCGTATAAAGCGGGTTTTCGGGCGTGGGATGCCCATCGTTCAGCGGGAAAACCGAGGTCAGGCCGGTATCATCCAGCCGGACAAGGCTGCTGGCGGCGGTGGCAAGATACAAAGCATCACCATCGGTAAAGCACATGGACATCGTGCAATCCAGCTGGAATATACTGCCGTTCTCAACAATCGTGTGACGATTACTGCCGTCCAGTGCGCTGACATCGACCCGGACATTGACGGGCGAGGCCCCACCATTGATAAACCAGTAGAGCCTGTCCCCTGCGGCAACTAACCCGCCGGTGTAGTACTGCGACAAAGCATCATCGTCAGCGGCCATAAAGGCCGGGCAGCCTGCATCAGCGTGGGAGCAGCCGTCTGCGCTGCAAAGCACCTGCTGCTGTGCGGTGGCAAAATCAATTTTGGTAGCCAGCAGTGTGGCGCCGAATTTCATAGGCAGATAGGCGGCGGTGTCCGTTATAGCAAACTCTGGGGCTGTGCCGCCGCTGTTGAGGATGTACAGCGGCTTACCGCTGGCAACTGCTGCGGCGGGGGGCTCCTGCGTGGTGACAGCGAGCGCGGCGGATTCCGCCGATGGAGTGATGCCTGCGGCAGGTTCAGCAGCGCAGGCGGTGAGTATCAGGGCGGCCAGAGCCATGGCAAAAGCTGTGCGGTATTTCATAGAAAGCATCTCCTTTGTTATGTTCTGGCCTTAGTGTACGGCGGCAATGTCACGGTTTTGTTTCCGGCAGGCGTCCGGGATGCAAACTTTTGCGACGATTTTAGGCAATACCGCATAATTCTAAGTGCCGATACGGCGAGCGAGGTGCGGC
>OHWM01000280.1_pt1 | contig 28703 bp, 27 predicted proteins | sample 1579731 | NCBI WGS metagenome assembly OHWM01 (sample SAMEA3882510, study PRJEB24775) | human gut metagenome | biome: human-associated habitat; feature: intestine environment; material: feces | place: Netherlands | collected 2009/2010
CCTGCCACAGTAACGATCACGCCTAGAGGTAACGGCTCGAAGTCAAAAACACCCGGTCTTTTCCAGAAATCTTCCCATACATCGCCGTCATAACGGGCGGCAATCGAAATCGCCTTGCAGCAGTCCATAACCGAACCGCCGCCGATTCCCAAAAGCAGACTGACATCATTTTTCTTTGCCAGCTTCGCACCCTCCAATACCTTCGCATAGGTGGGATTCGCCATAATACCGCTAAACTCCACAACGGTTTTTCCTGCGGCTTCCAAGATGTTTGTTACCTCGTCATAGATACCGTTTTTCTTGATTGAGCCGCCGCCATAACATAGCATAACGGTATCGCCGTAGGCTTTCGTCAGGCAGCAAAGGTATTCCTTTACACAGCCTTTTCCGAAAAACACCTTTGTAGAATTTTCAAAAATAAAGTTATTCATTGTCATAGTCCTTTCTCTGATTTATTGATAATTTGAGCTAATCATTGCATTTGATTTTCCCAAAAATTCACAGCGTCGTTTATCCAACCCTCTGCAACCGTTCCCGTTCCGAGACCGAAGCCGTGGCTTATTCAGCAGACATTACATTCGCCTGAATCCAATTTTCAATGTGTTCCGCGATCACATCGTTGTTCATGTCCTGGAACATGAAGTGGTCGTTTCCAGTGATGCCCTCGTCAGGAAGATGGACAACAGTGCTGATGCCGCCTGCCGCTGTATAGCTTGTTGTAAAGGTATCGGCGGTGGAGGCCATAAAGCCCCACATGGCTGCTGCCGGGACATCGGTAAATTCCTCACCGATGTAGTCGCCGTAATAGAAGGTGACAGGAATTTTCTTTTCCAGCAGTGCCTTGTAGTCATCGCTGTCCACCTGGGGAGCCATACCGGGCTCAATCGCTACGATGGCTGCGATGTGATCGGTATACCTGGCGGTCTCCCAACCAGGCATACCGCCCTGAGAATGGGTCACCAGAATGGAATCTTTTCCTGTACGTGCATAGACCTCGTCGATGGTTGCTGCGACGGCCTGGGCCACCACGGTGTTGTCGATGTTCTGGTCGCCGCCAGCATTGTCCATGCCGGTATCCGGCGTCATCTGGCGGAAGAATTGGTCAAGTGCTTCTTCTCCGGCAGGAAACTGGCAGCCTTCGTTGTAGGTAAATTCGTCATTCAGGTAAGTACCAATGCGGAACTGGGTGTACCAGGTCTGGTCGGAGGGTTCGGTGTTGATGGTACCGGCTACGGAGGTCTGCCCGGCTTCGCCCCGGCGGGGCTGGTCGATCAGGAATACACTATGTCCCATTTTCAGGAACATATCGGACCAGCCTTCCCGGCCATCCGGAGTGGTCATCCAACCCATACGGGACTGACCGTAGCCATGAAGAAATACCATGGGCAGGCCAGTCTCCTCTGCGGGAATTTGGTAAAGCACATTGGCATGATCCACATGGGCAGTGGAACCTTCTCTGGACGTATAGTAGTTGGAAACATCAAAGGTTCCATCTGAGGTGATTACGGTACCGCCAGCAGAGAACATTCCCTGCTCGGCAATCGCCAATACACCTTCCGGAATACTGGGCTGTTCCACGATGGTCTCAGGTTCACTTGTGGAAGCGGTGTTTTCAGCAGCCTGCTGACCACAAGCCACCAGGGATAATGTCATGATGCCTGCCAAAAGCAATGCGGCAAATCTGGATTTCATATATGATTTCCTCCTGTCATTTAAATTTCTCTCTGATTATTTCTGCTCGTCTACCGGAGGAACCATAGCTGCATACCGTTGCAGCAGTTCCGGTGTGCTGGTGTAGTAGCGCACATTCTTATCCATAATGGAAATCTGTGCCATCTCCCATGCTGTCAGGCTGAAATCGAACAGGTCAAAGTTGTCCTGAATGTGGGCAGGGCTCTTGGAGCCGGGAATCACGATATTGCCCGCCTGAATGTGCCAGCGCAGAATAATCTGGGCACTGGATTTCCCGTACTTTTTGCCCAGTTCCTGAAACAGGGGTTCCTCAAGCAGAGCCTTGTCCCCGTGCCCCAGGGGATACCATGCCTGAATGACGATACCTTCCTTCTTGAGGTAATCTTTCAGCTTCTTCTCCTGATAGTAAGGATGCACCTCGGTTTGCAAAACTACAGGCTTTACCTCACAGATATCCAGAATCTCACGAATCTGAGACTGGCTAAAATTGGACAGACCGATGGCCTTGACCTTGCCCTCTTTGTAGGCTTTCTCCATCAGCTTGTAACCGGCGATATAGTTTCCAGCGGGCTGGTGGATGAGCAGCAGGTCAATGTAGTCGGTGTCCAGCCGCTCCAGTGTCTTTTCCACAGCATCAGACTGCTCGTAGAAGGCAGGCCACAGCTTGGTTTCCAGAAAAATCTCCTCTCTGGACACGCCGGACTTCTTCATTGCACGACCTACGGCCTTTTCATTGACATAGGCGTTTGCCGTGTCGATCAGGCGATAGCCACACGCCAGCGCATTGAGGACGGATGCTTCCGCCTCGTCCGGGGTCAAAAGAAAGGTTCCAATACCTGCCATAGGCATCTTAATTCCATTGTTCAAAGTAACATATTCCATTATTGATTCCTCCTTAACATTTTTTGACAATTCTTGATCCGCCGAACACTTCGGACATGGGAATGGTGTCCAAAGCATCATCCAACGCAGAGACTTCGGACGGCGTCAGTACCACATCGGCTGCACCCGCATTTTCTCTCATCTGCTCCAACTTTCTTGTGCCGGGAATCGGTACGATCCAGGGCTTTTTGCAGAGCATCCACGCCAAAGAAAGCTGCGCTAGCGTGGCGTTTTTCTCCCTTGCCATATCTTGCGGCAGTGCCAGCAGTTTCTGATTCTGATCCATCGCCTCGGCTGTAAATTCCTCCAGTACAGGGAACAGTACCTCATGCCACCGGGCCATCATGGAATAACGGTTTTGAATTGCCATGACACCTGCCACTTCCTCTATGGGGACGTTCGGATCGGTTCGGGCTGTGTAGTCCTGGGGATTCTTGATCGACGCGCGCAGATCGCGGATCACGCCCCGCATCAGAGCCTCTGAAATATCATCGGATACGTTTTCCTCATTGTGAAACGGTTCTGATTTATCATCTACATTATAAAAAAATCGAGACTCCAACAGAAGTCTCGATTACTTATGCAGTATAAACCCAAAAGTTAATACTAAATATTTCGTTATAATTCCATGACAGCAGGAATCGCCTGTAAGAATCGCTGCACAGTTTTTGATGGTTCGGGGGCGTGCAGAATTCCAAAGGGAATTGTATAATTCCAATCTACAGGCAGAATTTTCAGCAACGGATGTACTGTTTTCCAGTTTTCTATGGCAATCAAAATGTCGTTGCTGTTTTCACACCGGTTGAATATTTCCAGACTATAAAAATCAAAGTCAACAATATGAATGTTGTAGTGATTGGTCCAAAGGTCATCCCTTAAAAGGTCAATGTAATGGCTCCAGCCACGGTGCATCAACAATAAGTTTTCCCCATACAAATCCTGTATCGTCAAACGCTTTTTCTTCGCTAACCGATGGTTGACCGATACAGCGCAGCACAGCGGCACCCTGCAAAGCTCAGTTCCGGAACACTGCCGGTAATTCAGCATGCTCTCGTCAAAGATACCAGCGATCACATCAATATTTTTTCCGAGATTTTTGAGAATCTCACGGGCATTTTCCGGTGTATTTTCAAACGGAATCATCTGAAACTTTATATCTGGACAATACTCCTGAAACTTTGGCCATAAGTCCACCATGTTTTGGACTGGGGTCATTGGGGAGGTGCCGATGCGGATCACATTTTCTTCCTTTTGCATCGCCGCTCTGGCACGTTCAACAGATTCCCTGCAATACCCAATGACATATTTCGCATCCTGATAGAGTGATTTTCCTGCTTCCGTCAATTTCAGGCCACGGTGGGTCCGAACAAATAAAGTCAAACCTAACTGTGCTTCTAACAGATTGATCTGCTTAATAACAGCGGGTGGGGAAATGAATAATTCTTCTGCCGCTTTATTAAAACTCCCTGCGTCCGCAACACGGATAAAAGTTTCAAGCTGGGGGTTGTACATGAGAATCACCGCCCTTTCTGCGTAAATCATTTGGTTTTGTTGCCGTTTTCGGAATCATCCACGAACGGCCAAACCGCTGCACACCTTCAATTCGGCCTTCTTCACATAACTTTTGCACCCAGCGCTCAGACAAATTCCACCGCTTCGCAGCTTCTTTTACTGACATTATATCCATCTTCCAACCTCCGTGAAGTTAATGCGTTTATCCGAAGTGTACAATCATATTATATTCATGCACTTATAACGCATCAAGATATTTTTTCCGAAATTTTTGTGAACAGCTTTAGAAAAAGCAGGAAATATTTGTGGAGAGACAAATTGGCAAGCAGTGTAAACCTGTACAGGTTCACTCATTTTCTCGATTTTCCCCTTCGGTGCAATCTTCGCAAATTTGCTTGTTGAGGGAGCATCCCCAATTCCCTTTGAACGGTATCTGCGATACCGGCTACTCGTTCATACTGAACGTTTTCCTGAAGAAGAAAAAACTGGACTACCATTTGGCATCCAGGTTAAAATCGTAATTTCTTTGGGTTATTCTTTCTTCTCGATCCAGCCAATAAAGATACTGACCTTTTCAAGATCTTCCTCATTCATGGTTCTCAGCTTCTCGCACAATTCACGATACGGGGTATTCGCATCATCCAGTGGGGCGAAAAATTCTGCCGGTGTCATATCAAAATACGAGATGATATTGAACAGTTCCCTGAGAGACGGCAAGGCTGCTCCGCTGGTTATTCCACGAATGTATGAGCCACTCTTATCCAAATCCAAGGCTTATCTTTTGATAAAGGAGTGAAATTAATAAGAATGATTATTATTATCCTATCAATCATATTACTACTACTTCTACTTACTTTTTTCCTCTATATTCAAAAGAAAAAAGTGATGTCGCACTATTTTATGTGATATCATCACCGAAATGTTATTTTAAATTGGCTATACTATAATCAAGCAAAGGAAAGGAGCTGGCAATATGGAAGTTATCAATATTAATAGAAATCAATTTGAAGAAATGGTGCATAGCGGAAAGACTGTTCTGGTGGAGTTTTCAGCCCCTTGGTGCGTATATTGCCGCCGTCTGGCTCCATCATTGGAAAGCGTTGCTGAGGAATATAAGGATACACTGGTATTCACTGCTGTCAACATTGATGATGAACCGGAATTGGCTGAGACCGAGGCTATTGAAGTTGTCCCTACTCTGCTGATCTATCATAGCGGACAGACTCTTGGCTCTATCGTCGCTCCAGAATCCAGAGCACAGCTGGTGGCTTTTATTGAGGAAACCTTACAGCACCGGACTCAGGAAGTAAATAATGCGCAGCATATCTATGACATGATCGTTGTAGGTGGCGGTCCCGGCGGGTATACCGCAGCCCTTTATGCTGCAAGAGCAGGAATGGACACCGTGGTTTTAGAAAAGCTGTCTGCCGGTGGGCAGATGGCTCTGACCGAGCAAATCGACAACTATCCCGGCTTCGAGGATGGCATCGACGGTTTCTCCCTGGGAGAAAAAATGAAGCGAGGAACGGAGCGGTTTGGTGTGGAAACCAAGCTGACTGAGGTGCTGTCTCTGGAACTGTCGGGTTCTGTAAAGAAAGCTGTGACCAGCGAAGGCGCTATGTACGCAAAATCCATCGTATTGGCTACAGGAGCCGGTCCCAGAGAGCTGGGTGTTGATGGGGAACAGGCGTTAATCGGTAAAGGTGTCCATTACTGTGCAGCCTGTGACGGAATGTTCTATCGGAACAAAACGGTTGTCATCGCAGGAGGTGGCAATACCGCTGCGGCGGATGCGCTGATTCTCTCCCGTATCTGCAAAAAGGTCATCGTCGTTCACCGCAGAGGCACCCTAAAAGCAACAAAGATCTACCATGAACCTTTGATGAAAACAGAAAATGTAGAATTTCTCTGGGACAGTAAGATTATAGCTCTGCTCCATAACGAAAAGCTGACCGGTATCCAGATTAGGAACGTGAAAACTGGAGAAGAAAGTACCCTTGCTTGCGATGGTGTATTTGTAAGCGTGGGAAGAAAGCCTTCCACCGAATTGATGAAAGATCAGATTGAGATTGATCCGGCTGGATACATTATTGCAGATGAGAGTACCCGCACCAACATCCCCGGTGTGTTCGCCGTTGGGGATGTCCGCACAAAGGCATTACGGCAGGTCGTAACTGCTGTAGCCGATGGGGCAACTGCTGTTCACTATGCAGAGGAATATTTAGCAGGAGAAATGTGAGATGAAAGAAAAAATTAAGAACTGGCTGAAGCCAGTTCTTTTTACCGCAGGCGGCGCATTAGTTGGCCTTGCATATTACTACTTTGTGAGATGCCCCACTGGAGCTTGTCCGCTGACTTCTAACCCGTTCATCACGATGGCCTATATGGGCTTTATCGGCTGGCTGTTGTCCGGTATTTTCGGAAATGGTAATATCAAGGCATTCCCCGGAGGAACGCTAAAAAAGGTACCGCATAATTATCGGATCTGACGATTATGCGGTACTTTTATTTTGCAGGAAAAGCTATCTTATAAGTACTGACTGAACTCTATTTTTTCTTTATTGGGTCCCTCAATTGTAAAAAACTTTACACCATTCTCCCAAAATGGAAGAAAATGGATCTCATCATTGGTCGTATTCATCTGCATTTTTTCAATATACTGATAAATCTCTTTTATATCTTTTACATTAATTGCTACATGATCGATTGCCCCACTTTCCATGCGGGCAGCTTTGTTTTCATAAGTCTCGATCACAAGTGTCTCCTGTTTTAAAAATGCCACTTTTTCATTCGCCTCTTCATTGACGGTCCGAAGTGCAATTTCAAATCCAAGCTTTTGATAAAATTCAATTGTCTTCTCAATATCATTCGTTGGAATTCCAATATGCTGTATTCCGGTTGTATATGTTTTTAAATTCATTTTATTGTCCCATCCTTTCCCTGACTTCCATCAGTGTCGGCATTGCCGGTATCGCACCTTTCTTTTCCACACACAGGCTTGCAACCGCATTTCCAAACCGTACATATTCTTTCAATTCATTCAATGTAAATTCTTCCGGTTTTTTTCCTGATTTACTGATACGGTACAAAAATCCTCCCCAAAAAGAATCTCCGGCCCCGTTCGTATCTGCCACTTTGCTTACAAATCCTGGAATCTGTAGGCCTCCCTCTTTACAATAGAGGTAAGCTCCTTTACTTCCCAGAGTTACCACAACGATCTTAACTCCTTTTTCAAATAAAAGCTTTGCCGCCTCTTCTGGCTTTTCCTTTCCTGTAAGAAGTTCTGTCTCCTCATCTGAAATTTTCATCAGATCCACATATGGAATCAGACTCCGCATTTGTTCCTTTGCTGTTTTTTTATCTTTCCATAAAGAAGCTCTGTAGTTTGGGTCATAGGATATAATACTTCCTTTTTCCTTTGCCCGTCGGATTGCATAATGAGTCGTATTTCTTGCCGGCTGCTCCGTCAGGGAAAGAGAGCCTACATGGAATAGGGTTGTCTTGTCTAAAATATCAACATTTATCTCTTCTTTCTCAATTTTGGTATCTGCTCCCGGTTTTCTCGCAAAAGAGAAAGAACGCTCTCCATTTTCTGCCACGCTTACAAAAGCAAGTGTGGTGAAATAATTTTCGTCCAAAAGCATTCCTTTTGTATCAACTTTTTCTTTTTCTAATACAGATTTCAGAAATTCTCCGTGCATATCTTTTCCGGCCTTTCCTATAAAGGCTGTATGTGCACCAAGTTTTTCTGCAGCAACTGCAACATTTGCCGGAGCTCCTCCTGGATTCTGAGCAAACAATGTCTGTCCCGTATCGCTGACTCCCTGCCACGTAAAGTCAATCAATATCTCACCGAAAGTCGTAATATCATATAGAGATCTTTTTGCTGCATCATAAGTATCTGCCAAAAGACCATTTTCTAATAGTTTTTCCAAAATATTACTGCACTCTATCTCTTCATCCGTATGAATATGCAGCTCCCCGACTTCAAATTCCGGCATACTCAAAACTCCCAGCATTGACTTTGCATTCACTACATACCTGCCGCTGCAAAGTTCTGCATCATATGGTATTTTTTCTACTATGCTTACCAGTTTTCTGGCATTATTCATTGTGCCCAATATTACTTTTGCGATCATCTTTTACCCTCCTAAGCAAATATGCTAATAACCATCGCACAGATCAGACCTGTAAATCCTATGATTGTCTCCATCATTGTCCATGATTTTAAAGTCGTTTTTTCATCAATTTCAAGCAGTGAACTTACCAGCCAGAATCCTGAATCATTCACATGACTGAATGCAGTTGCCCCTCCGGTGATGGCACAAACCATCGCAGCCAGATAAAGAGGTGAAAGACCGGCAACTGCTGGCATAGATGCCATAATTCCGGCTGCCATTGTCATCGCAACCACAGCAGCTCCTACAGATGCTCTGACCAAGGCTGCAATTAGAAATGCTACCAAAATTAATGGAAGACCACTTTTTTCAAGTGCTGGCCCGATGATATCACCCATTCCGCAATCCTGAAGTACCCAACGGATAATACCTCCACCTGTGATTACCAATAATATCTGTCCGGTAGGACGCAGAGAGCGATCCAAAATTTTCTTTAACTGCTCCCCATTATATCCCTGCTTTTTTCCAAGAAAATACATTGCACAAAGAACTGCTATAATTAATGCTACAAAAGGAGTACCCACAAACTCAAGTACCGGACGGATTCCATTTAATGCCAAAATATACTCAGAAAGTGTACTAAACAGAATCAAAACCAGTGGAACAAGAATAATGGCGATCACAGTTGAAAATTTCGGAAGATTTGCCTCCTCTTCTTCCCTTACCTCTGAAACTGCCGATGGAAGGCCGGTATGTATCTTATTTCCGATAACCTTTGACCACAGGATCCCTGCAAAGATCAAAGAAAGGATACCTGTTGGTACACCAACTGCAATCATAATTCCAAGATCTACCCCCAGCATATTTGCAACCAATACGGAACCGGCTGACGGCGGAATAAATGCAAATCCGGTCGCAAGTCCTGCCAAAAGAGGAATCACATAGTACAGTGTCGATTTTCTTGTTTTTTTTGCCAGACCGAATGCCAGTGGGATAAGAATGACAACTCCTGCTTCAAAAAAAACTGTCGTTCCGACAACAAGTCCCGTGATTCCAAGTGCAATTCCGGCTTTCTTCTCTCCACATTTATTTACCAGTGTCTGAGCTACACACTGTGCACCTCCCGATACCTCTAATATTCCTCCAAATAAAGATCCCAGACCGATTAATAATACAATTCCTTGAAGGGTCTCTCCAGCTCCTTTTTCTACTGTATTAACTAAAGTCGGAACCGGCATTCCAGCTCCGAGCCCGATTACTAATGCAGAGATCAGCAGGGACAATACTGGATGAAATTTAAATTTAATAATTAACAGCAATAATAAGACAATCCCCGCTGCCGCCGCAACCAGCAGTCTTGTCGGATCTGCTGCAAATACTGCTTCTGTCATTTTTATTTTCCTCCTGCCCGGAATGCTGGTATTTCGAGTATTCCGGCTTACCAGCATCCCGCTATCCTCTTAATTAGCAAACGTACTTATGGATCGTTGTTTTTACAGCTCCTGATCCCGCAATCATCTCACGGAACATTTCTTCAATTTTCTCACCAATTCCATCCTTATAAAGATCTGTAAAGAAAATACGCTCATTGGATAAGATTGGTTTTAACTGATCTGTAAATGTTTCCGGTTTTCCTACAACAATATCACCAAGCTGCTCCTGAAGTTCCTCATTCATTGGATCTGGAGCAAGTTCATATTTCTTTCCTTCATCATCTACCGCCAGCATATATCTAAGCCATCCTGCAATTCCGAGTGGGATGGCAGTAAGCTTTGACGCATCTCCATATTTTGCAACATATGCTTTTACTGTCTCTCCAAAACGGATACCAACCATCTGTGATACATCAACTGCAAGACGAAGGTTTGTATCTCCAAGATACTCATTCGGGAAACGATCATGAAACAACTCATCTACAAATTCCTGCGGTGAAAGGATTCCAGGATCTGCAACTACCGGAAGGCCTTCATCATAAGCAACCATACGAGCCATCTTCATCATATCTTCATTTGTATTGAGCATATGTGCGAACAGATCATATCAAAGCACAACGCCCAAAGGACCTGTTGCTGAGTGAACCGGATTGAGACATACTGTTACTTTCATTCTCTCTGAAAGATTAACGGTATTTCTGTCTGCCAAATAAACTCCAAATCCCTTTTCCAAAGCCGGACGGCCATTCGGGAAACTGTCTTCAATTACAAGATACTGTGGTTTCTCTGCATTAACAAACGGTGCAATATAAGTCTGCTTGCTTGTGATCACCGGCTGCATGTCCTCTACTCCAAGTGCTTCCAGGTCAGCTGCAATCTGCTCACTCGGTCGTGGAGTAATCTTGTCGATCATTGTCCACGGGAATGCTATAACATTCTCATCGCTGATATAATCAATAAAATCTGTATCTACAAAACCAGCCTTTCTCCATTCTTCTGCCATCATCAGTACAGACTCCCGAAGCTTTGCACCATTCTGCGAACAGTTATCCATCGATACCAGTGCCAGTGGGTATTTTCCTGCTTTATATCTTTCAAGAAGCATCGCTACAAGCACTGCCATCGCTCCTGTTACCTGCTCTGGTCCGTTCTTGATGTCGTTCTCTACAAACGGGAACCAGCTTCCGTCTGCTTTCTGAAGTGCATATCCTTTTTCTGTAATTGTAAAGGAAACTAACTGCAAGGATTTACTTGCAAAAATCTTTTTTAACCGGTTCCACTGCTTTGGATCTGCTGACTGTGCCTTTACAGCCTCTGCCAGTGAACCAAGAACTTTATACTCGCGTGTTCCGTCTCCATGAAGGATCACACTAAGTCCCAAATTATCATATGGATCGTAAATCTTATCAACTACATCATAGTCAAAGGTCTCTACACATGTGATTGCTCTGTCAAGAACCCCTTCTTCCAAAAGACCATCTGCAATGCCACCAATAAAAATACGGAAAATATTTCCTATTCCAAAATGTACCCACTTTGGTTCTTCTTTTGCTTTTTGTGAAACCTTTTCCACATCATATCCCGGAAGTGTAATTCCCGCTTTATTCCATAATTCACAATCCTTAATTCCTTCCAATGTTAACTTCATTTCTTTTCCTCCTTGTTCTACTTTTAATTATACTTTTGACTTACGTTTATCTCTAAGTTGTAAGTTAAGTATATATCTGTTGCTATCAATTTTCTATTGACAAAAAACACAATTTTATTTTATTATTTTTGTCTATTTTCAACAAACAATGATCCAGATTCTTGTTTTACAAATCTATCTATATTAAAATAAGCTTAATTCTTATGCGTATGATTCATACATAAGTGAAGGAGGAAAAATGAAAGAAAAAGGGATGACCACGATTAATTTAAAAAAATTTAACCGTAATAAAGTTTACCAATATATTTATCAGCAAAAAGAAACTTCCAAGCTGCAGATTGTCCGGGATCTGCAAATGGGACTTTCTACTGTCAGTCAGAATTTGAATGAATTAGAACAGGATGGCCTGATCTGCCGAAACGGATATTTTGAATCTACTGGGGGACGAAAGGCCCAGATTATAAGAATTGTTGAAGATTTCCGCATATCACTTGGACTTGGAATTTTGAAAGATATGTTTCATATTGTAGCAGTAAATTTATATGGCGAAGTCATGGCGACAGAAACCATTGAACTTCCTTATGTGAATAGTGATACTTATTATACATCACTCGCAGAAAATGTAGAGACATTTATTCTGAATCGTCAATATGAACCCGAAAAAATTGAAGGTATCTCCATCGCTACCCAGGGAATTATTTCCCCGGATGGAACAGCCGTAATCTATGGAGACATCATGGGGAACACGCAGATGAAGCTTTCTGATTTTTCTTCCAGACTGCCATACTCCTGTCACCTGGAACATGATTCCAAATCAGCTGCAGATTTAGAGCTTTGGAATCATCCCCAGTTCGACAGTGCATTAATTTTTCTTCTGAATCCCAACCTTGGCGGTGCAATTATCACCAACCATAAGGTTCATCAGGGAAAACATATGCACAGTGGGCTTTTTGAGCATATTTGTATTGACCCGAATGGACCTGATTGTTACTGTGGTCATCGCGGATGTCTTGAGACTTACTGCTCAGCTAACGCTTTGAAAGCGGCTGCCGGGATGCCAATTAAAGACTTTTTCAAGATTCTGCACACTACGCAGACTCCTACGCTTCTTCGAATTTGGAGAGATTATTTGGATCACCTTGCTTTTGCAATCCGTAATCTGAACCTTGTGATCGACAGTCCGGTAATCATAAGCGGATACCTTGCACCTTATTTTCGTAATACCGATATGCAATATCTGTTAGAAAAAATTAATGAACAATCTCTTTTCCACATGGAAGAGGATCAGCTTCTGGTTGGTAATCACGGACAATACACTCCGGCAATTGGAGCTGCGCTCTATTATGTGAAAGAATTTTTATCCCCTGTAGTTTCATAAAAGAAAAAGCAAATTATTTTAAGATACCAGGGTCAAAAGGTCTACCACCAGTGTGCGAGCACACGTGGTGTCAGACCTTTTGACCCTGGTATCTAAAAATTAATATATCCCTGCAGCCAGATCACGCCCTTAAACCTTCTTCCGATCTCAGGTTGTCCCATGACCTCGTCAGCCGGCACACAAACGTCAAATTGCAGTTCATTCACACTCAGCTTCATCTGATACAGTCGGACACCTGTAGCACCGTTTATACGCTCTCTGACGGCAAGTATCTCACCCATAATGGAATAAATATCACATTCGGCCCCATAAGGCATAAAATAAGTATCTACGATTGTAAAAACATCTTCATTTTTCAACCTTTTTGACATTTTTGAATACATATCCATATCATTCAGAGTCAGAGTCTCGATTGCCGTCTGATCTCCGTTCCGTGCTGCATTCATCAATTCCCGACGATTATCAGATGCCGCCTTTTCCCATTGTATCTGCTGTTCATTTTTTACGACCGGAAGTAAAATCATTCCCGATAATGCCAGCCCTGAGAATGTAACAGAAGTCTGCACTCCTTCCACAAATCCGGCTTTTCTTTCCCTCATGTATTCAATTCCGTTTTGAATTGTGAAGATCAGGCTGATACCTACTTTTGCATCTTCGCATAAGCCAACATACTGTTCTTTTTCAATCTTACGTTCTACTGTAATATCAGCATAGGTGGTAATACCACTTCCTGTGAAATATGGAAAATAGTACGCTCTTTCAAACTTCTCATCTTCCGTCAGTTCCCCACAGACTGAGATGCCGATTCCTTGTCCGTATTCTTTTTGAAATTCGCAGAAATCTTCCCCCTGCCTGTAAGATACTACTGTCTGATGCGTAAAATTTTCTTCTGTTTCAGATAATAATTTTTTTAAATCTTTTCTTGTATGAATATTATTAAATCCTATCGCTTTTAAATATTGATGCATTGTCTATTTCTTTCTTTTCTGGATTATCCACACGGTTTCATTTATAAACGTGAATAATTCACAGCAAATCCCGGTTTACTGTGAATTATTCTCCTATTGTAATTTTTATGATGCCAGGGTCAAAAGGTCTAAGCCCACATGAGCTTGCTCATAGGTGGGTGAAAGACCTTAGGACCCGCCCCGATATGAGCATAAAAGTGGGATGATAATCCCACGATATGCGAATATTGGGTAGGATTGTGGGAGTGCGTAGCACGGAGCAATCCGTAGGCATCAAAGTCGGGGGCTTTTGCCCCCGACTTCATTTTTATTCTTTTATAAAAGTTCTCTGATTATTTTATCGTACCTTATACTTCAGTACTTTAATAATCGTAATTATTTCTTTGGTGTAATTTCTTTATTCCCACCCATATATGGCTGAAGAACCTCAGGAATCTTTACAGATCCGTCTGCCTGAAGGTTATTCTCAAGGAATGCGATCAACATTCTCGGTGGAGCAACAACTGTATTATTCAATGTATGTGCAAAGTAGCTGCCTTTTTCACCTTTAATACGGATACCAAGTCTTCTTGCCTGAGCGTCTCCAAGGTTGGAGCAACTTCCTACTTCGAAATATTTTTTCTGTCTTGGTGACCATGCCTCTACATCTACTGATTTTACTTTCAGATCAGCCAGGTCTCCTGAACAACATTCCAGAGTACGAACCGGAATATCCATGGAACGGAAAAGATCTACTGTATTTTTCCACAGCTTGTCATACCACTCTTTACTGTCTTCTGGCTCGCAGACAACAATCATTTCCTGCTTCTCAAACTGATGGATTCTGTATACCCCACGTTCCTCAATTCCATGAGCACCTTTTTCTTTTCTGAAACATGGAGAATAGCTTGTCAGAGTCTGTGGCAGCTCTGTCTTATCTAAGGTTGTACCAATAAATTTACCGATCATAGAATGTTCACTTGTACCGATAAGATAAAGGTCTTCACCTTCGATCTTATACATCATTGCGTCCATTTCAGCAAAGCTCATAACGCCTGTTACAACATTGCTTCTGATCATGAAAGGCGGTACACAGTAAGTAAATCCTCTGTTGATCATGAAATCTCTTGCATAAGCGATTACTGCTGAATGCAGTCTTGCAATATCTCCCATCAGATAGTAGAATCCATTTCCTGCCACTCTTCTTGCAGCATCAAGGTCAATTCCGTTAAAAGATTCCATAATCTCTGTATGATACGGGATTTCAAAATCAGGAACAACCGGCTCTCCAAATCTCTCTACCTCAACATTTTCACTATCATCTTTTCCGATCGGTACAGAAGGATCAATAATATTTGGAATGATCATCATATTCTTTTTGATCTTTTCTTCTACCTCTTTTTCTTCTTCAGAAAGATCATTGATTCTTCCGTTACTCTCTGCTACTTTCTTTTTCAGTGCTTCTGCTTCTTCAAGCTTCTTCTGAGCCATCATTGCACCAATCTCTTTGGAGGCTTTATTTTTCTCTGCACGAAGTGCCTCTACTTCCTGCTTGATTTCTCTGTTTCTTTTATCCAGTTCGATCACTTCATCTACCAGAGGAAGTTTTTCATCCTGAAACTTATTCTTAATATTCTGTTTTACAACATCCGGATTGCTTCTTAAAAATTTAATATCTAACATAATTCTTTCCTTTCATTCCCTTTACTTAATTTTTAGAACTTTTTATATCATATTCTTCCTGATAGATTGCTTTTTCCAAACAATCTCTTTCTTCCTCAGAAAGCTCAATATAACTTTCACCTTTTATCACTTCTTTGATATAAGTATAACATCCTTCTCTGCTATGCATTGCATTAAGAATCCATCCTGTATTATTTTCATCCAACATAGTCAATGCAAAACTGAGATCTCCTCCCATCTCATGAAATGCGTCATACTTTACAATACCAACTTTCTGATAATGTCCTTCCATCTTTTTATAGATTTTATCAATTTCTTCTCGATTTTTTTCTGCAAGCTTTTCAATTTTTTTCAGCTTTTCAAACCGGCGAAAGATTGATTTTTCCAGACTCTTTCCATTTTTCCCCTTCATAAATACATTATAGCTGTTCTGTAAGCGATTATATTTATCATAAACCAGACATAGTAATACGATAATTGCCACTTGCAGCACAAATAGAATAACAAACAGGTAGAACGGATCTATCCCGAGACTCCCTAGTATTCCGCCCATTATTTATACATCTCCTTTTACTTATTCTCCCCTTGGTATTGTCATGAGCAGATCATAAATACGCTCAAGTTCTTCCTCTGAATAATATTCTATCTCGATTTTTCCTTTTCCATTCGCTTTTTGGTTCACACTGACTTTTGTCCCCATAATATTCTTTATCTGCTCTTCTATATTTTCATATATGAACGTATGTTCTGACTTTTCTTTTTTAACTTCCTTTTTAGGATTCTTAAGTGCTTTTACCAACTTTTCAGTCTCTCTTACACTTAATTTTTCATCAAAAATCTTATTTGCCAGTATGAACTGCTGTTCTTCGTCATCTATTGCAAGTAACGCTCTTGCATGTCCTGTACTGATCATATCATCTATGATCATTTGCTGGACTCTTGGACTCAGTTTCAGCAGACGCATCGAGTTAGTAACTGCTGTTCTGCTCTTTGATACCCGTTCTGCAACTTCATCCTGCTTTAACTGAAATTCCTGAAGAAGTCTTTTAAATGCCATAGCTTCTTCAATAGGGTTCAGGTTCTCTCTTTGAATATTTTCTATCAGAGAAATTTCAACAATTTCCTGGTCTGTATAGTCTTTTACAATAATCGGAACTTCTTTGATTCCTGCAAGTTTTGCAGCACGCCATCTTCTTTCCCCGGCAATAATTTCATAATAATTTTTCTTTTTTTGCACAAGAAGTGGCTGTAAAATACCGAATTGCCTGATAGAATCTGCAAGTTCCATAAGTGCATCTTCATCAAAATCTTTTCTGGGCTGATCCCGGTTCGGTTCAACCTCATTGATCCTTACCATGATTTCTCCCGATTTTGGTGAATCATTCTCCTTTTCCTGCTTCTTTTCAACTTTTGAATCAGAAATGTCATTTTTTTTATTAGGTATAAGACTATCAAGTCCCTTACCTAATCCACTTTTCTTCCCCGGCATATTTATTCTTCTCCTTTATTGATCACTTCTTCTGCTAATAACAGATAGCTCTCTGTTCCCTTTGATTTTGGGTCATAGAGATTGATTGGCATTCCATAACTTGGTGCCTCGGCTAATCTTACATTTCGCGGAATGATCGTCTTATAGATATTCTGATTCAAATTATCCTTTACATTTTCAACAACCTGCAAAGATAAATTTGTTCTTGCATCATACATAGTAAATACAACACCCTCAATCTCCAGTTCTGGATTCAGGCGTTCCTGCACAAGTTCAATCGTATGAATAAGCTGGCTTAATCCCTCCAATGCGTAATACTCACATTGAATTGGAACAAGGACCGAATCAGATGTTGTCATTGCATTAATGGTCAACATACTAAGTGCCGGAGGACAATCAATAATGATAAAGTCATATTTTTCTTTTACTTTGTTGACTTCATCCCTGAGAATGTATTCTTTATTGTCCACACCTATCAATTCAATCTCTGCGGCCGAAAGATCTATATTTGATGGAAGAACATCGAGATTTTCAATTACTTCTTCATATATACACTCTTCTATTCCTATATTTCCAATTATCAGATCGTATACTGTTTTCTCGACTTCATTTTTATCGACTCCAAGACCACTGGACATATTCCCCTGTGGATCCATATCAATTGCCAATACTTTTTTTCCAAGACTAGCTAATGATGCCGATAAGTTAATTGCCGTTGTCGTCTTCCCTACACCGCCTTTTTGATTAGCGATTGCTATAATTCTTCCCATCTTCGTACTCCTTTCTTTCGGACACTTCATTATTATATCATCTTTCTTTTCATTATTCCATAACATCATCTATTAAAAATCAAAAAAATGTTTCACGTGAAACATTCTTTATTAACTTTTTATGATTTACGACTAACGTTTCACGTGAAACATTCTTTATGTCTTTATTTGTTTTACAAAATGTAGTATAATTATGTCAGATGATGCTCACCATTTTACAGGCAAAATTATCATTTTTGCATCATTAAATTTATAAAGGCAGGTGACTATTTTGAGTTTAAAGAAAAATCTTACATTTTTTACTGCACTGACCGGGACAGTAATTGGTACGATGCATGTAGTGAACAGAATCTTTCAATACATTTCTACCGCGGATAATATGCTTTCAGATGATAAATACGATTACTATAATTGGAGATTTGGAAAAATTACTTACAAGAAGACCGGATCAGGATCACCCGTTCTCCTGATTCATGATTTAAATGTATGTTCTTCTTCCTACGAATTTGAAAAAGTCTGTTCCAAATTATCAAAGACAAATACTGTATATTCGATAGATCTGCTGGGATGTGGTCGTTCAGATCGTCCTGCATTTACTTATACTAATTTTCTTTATGTAGAGCTGATTACTAACTTTATCAAGCATATTATTGGAGAAAAAACAGATGTAATTGTATCCGGTGAATCGTGTCCATTTGTATTGATGGCATGTGCTAATGATGATTCTATTATTAATAAGGTAGTGATGATTAATCCTCCGAATCTTGTAAAAATGGCCAAAATACCTACTAAAGCAAGTAAATTATTTAAAAAGCTTATTTTTACACCGGTTATTGGTACATTTATCTACAACTTGAATGTAAATAAGAAGACAATCCTTCAGAAATTTATCTTTTCTTATTATTATGCTCAAAATGATATTAAAGAAAGGGATATTCTGACTTATTTTGAATCATCCCATAAAGACCATACGCATTCCAAATATCTTTATGCTTGTCAAAAGTCACGATATTTAAATGCAAATATTGTTCACTGCCTTTCCAGACTGACGAACAGTATTTATATTATAGTTGGAAATTCTAACCCGGAAAATATTCTTGCAGCTAATGAATATCAGAATTATCTTCCTTCTATTGAAATTAAGGGAATCGCAAAGACAAAACAGATGCCACATATGGAAAAACCTGAAGAGTTCTTTAGCGATGTAAAGATTTTCTTATCTGATGCTCAATAATTAAATTGATGCCAGGGTCAAAAGGTCTGAAACCACGTGTGCTTGCACACTGGTGGTAGAATGACCTTGAGACCCTGGCATCTTAAATTTAATACGCTCAATACTTAATGAGATATGTAATTTTAAGCGATTTTCAAATGAGTTTTCCACAAAAAGTAAAAAGTTATCCACATTATCCACATAAGATATCAACATCATGTGAATATCTTATGTGGATAATGTGGATAACTTTCTTGGTGTTTTACTTTTTTAAAGGTTCTTTTGATGGCAAACCTGCTTTTCTTGGATATTTTCCGGCTGTATTCTTAACTTTTTTGATTTTCACAAGCGATCTTCCCATGTCTGTACCGGGTAACTGGAATTTATCCACATCTGTTATCTTTCCTCCCAGTACTTTTACTGCAAATTCTGCATCTCTTATCTCTTCATCAGAATCCCCACTTTTATAGGAAATAAACTCTCCTTCTACTTTTACAAACGGAAGACAATATTCACTCAATGTCGCAAGATTTGCCACTGCTCTCGATACACACAGATCAAAACATTCTCTGTATTCCTTTTTCTTTGCAAAATCTTCTGCTCTTCCATGAATTGTACGGATTTTTTCCAATCCCAACGTACGAATCACTTCATCAAGAAATTTAATTCTTTTATTTAATGAATCCAATAATACAACTTCCAGCTCCGGATACACTATTTTAAGTGGTATTCCCGGAAATCCGGCTCCTGTTCCTATATCGATCACCGACTGAACCTGATGCATATCCTTCACTCTCGCGATTGAAAGACTGTCTGTAAAATGCTTTAAGTTTACTTCTTCATACTCCGTAATTCCTGTAAGATTCATTACTTTATTCCATTCTACAAGAAGTTCATAATATTGATCGAACTGTTCTTTCTGATGTTCATTCAACTCTATTCCAAGATTTGCAAGCTCTTCAGTAAATTTTTCACCGCTTCTGCTCTCTCTCTGTTCTTTCTCCACTGTCACCCTCCTATATTCTTTTTGCTGCTTTACATTTTGGGGTATAATATATAGTATATAATATATTGCATGCTATATATCATATCTTAATCGACCCATCTGGTGCCTGAAGCTGCTTTGCAGCGATCATGATCGTCATTCGCCGCTCGCACTGAAAAAGCTGTGCTTTCTCCTGCTCGCTAACCCCCATTCTATCCTGTATATATAATATAAATCTATTTTTTATTTACTTCCAAGATATACAAGAAGGACTGAGATATCTGCCGGTGATACTCCGGAAATCCTCGATGCCTGACCAATAGAAGCCGGACGGATCTGATTCAGTTTCTGCTTAGCCTCCAGCCTGAGACTCTGAATTGAATCATAATCAATATTTTCCGGTATCCGCTTATTCTCAAGTTTCTTAAACTGCTCTACCTGACGCATCTGACGCTTAATATAGCCGTCATATTTTATATTGATATCGACCTGTTCCTTCACATCATATGGAAGCTCCGGCCGTGCATTGTCCACCGGAGCCAGTTTTTCATAGGATAATTCCGGTCTGCGGATCAGCTCTGCCAGTGTGGTTCCTGATGTAAGCGGCGTACTTCCGTATGCCTCCAATAACTTCTGCACTGCTTCTGAAGTACCTAAATTTACATGATTAACACGCTCTATTTCCTTTGCGATCAGTTCTTCCTTTTTCAGCAGGCGTGCGTATCTTTCATCATCAATCAATCCAACCTCATGCCCGATTGCCGAGAGTCTGATATCTGCATTATCCTGCCTTAAAAGCAGCCTGTATTCTGCTCTTGAGGTCATCATACGATACGGTTCGTGGCTCTCTTTTGTCACCAGATCATCGATCAGGACACCGATATATCCCTGGGAACGGTCAATCACGATTCCTTCTTTTCCCTGCAATTTTCTTGCAGCATTAATTCCTGCGATCAGCCCCTGTGCAGCCGCCTCTTCATAACCGGAACTTCCATTAAACTGTCCACCGCTAAAGAGTCCTTCGATTGCTTTAAATTCCAGGGTACTCTTTAACTGCCGGGCATCAATGCAGTCGTATTCGATTGCATATGCATTTCTTATAATCTTTGCATGTTCCAGTCCCGGAACACTCCGATACATCTCATACTGAACATCCTCAGGCAGTGAGCTGGACATTCCACCCACATACATCTCCGTGGTCTCATTTCCCTCCGGTTCAATGAACACCTGATGTCTGTTCTTATCCGGGAACTTAACGACTTTATCTTCAATAGACGGACAGTATCTCGGACCTGTTCCCTCAATCGCCCCTGAAAAGAGCGGTGAACGGTTCAGATTGCTTCTGATGATCTCATGCGTCCTTTCATTTGTATAGGTCAGCCAGCAGGAAGCCTGGTCAATCTGAACACTTTCCGGGTCTGTCGTAAAGGAAAACGGCACAACCCGTTCATCCCCCTTCTGCTCTTCCATTTTTGTAAAATCAATGGAATTTTTATCAATCCGGGCAGGTGTTCCCGTCTTAAACCGATACATTCTGATCCCCAGTGCTTTCAAACTGTCAGTCAGGTAATTTGCACTTTGCAGCCCGTTAGGCCCTGTATGCGTGCTTATTTCGCCGTAAATGCAGCGAGCCTTCAAATATGTGCCTGTGCATAATACGACCGCTCTACAGCGGTATATCGCACCTGAATAGGTCTGTACACCGGTAATCTTCCCGTCTTCTGTCAGAAGCTCTGTTACTTCCATCTGCCGGATATCCAGATTCTCCTGCTTCTGCAGTACCTGACGCATGGTTCTGCTGTAATTTGCTTTATCAGCCTGAGCTCTGAGCGAATGAACTGCCGGTCCTTTGGAGCTGTTCAGCATCTTTGACTGGATAAATGTACGGTCAATGACCTTTCCCATTTCCCCGCCAAGTGCATCCAGTTCTCTTACAAGATGACCTTTGGAACTTCCACCGATATTTGGATTACACGGCATCAGTGCAATACTGTCTACACTTACCGTAAACATCACTGTCTTAAAACCAAGCCTTGCCGTTGCCAGTGCCGCCTCACATCCTGCATGCCCTGCACCGACTACAGCCACATCATATTCATCTTTATTTTCCCATACAGAATTTGCTGAATATTTCATTTACTAAATCTTCTCCCATTGATTCTCCCGTAATATTTCCAAGTTCTTCATAAGCATCCATCAGATCGATCGAATAAAAATCCTCCGGCATACCGTTCTCGATACTTTCTATTACTTTTTTCATACTTTCCAGTGCATTCACCAATGCATTTTTCTGTCTCGCATTGGTAATATAAATTTCCTCATTAAAGGAAATATTTCCACGCAGGAACATTTCCTTTAATGTATCCTGAAATGTCTGGATCCCCTGCTCTTCTTTTGCGGAAATCTGGATCACCGGAATATTTTCTGATACTTGATACCTCTGACCTTCTGATTTTTCTGTCTGCTCTGCTTCTTTTTTCAGATTAGAAATTTTTTCACGGATGAGGTTTTCATCAACCACCGTCTCCAGGTCTGATTTATTCAAAAGTATAATTGCTTTCTTATCATAAATCAATCTCATGATTTTTTCATCATTTTCATCCAGTTTTTTTGATGCATCCACCACATAAATAATCAGATCGGCTTTCTGAGCATATTCTTTTGCTTTATCTACACCCATTTTTTCTACTAAATCCTCGGTCTGACGGATTCCCGCAGTATCGATCACATTCAGATTCAGTCCCTGCAGTCTGATCTGTTCCTCCAGGACATCCCTGGTCGTTCCTGCAATATCAGTTACGATCGCCCGCTCATGCCCTGCAAGCAGGTTTAAAAGAGAAGACTTCCCGGCATTCGGTTTCCCCACAATTACAGTCTGAATCCCCTCTTTCATGATTCTTCCATCATCCGCAGAGTCAATCAGTTTCTGTAATTTTTCAATGATCTCTTCTGACACGCCTTTCAATATTTCTCCATATCCATCCACACTGATATGTTCCGGGTCATCCAGTGCCGTTTCGATAAATGCAGTATGATAAAGAATCTTACTCCGCAGTTCATTGATGGCTGATTTCACACTGCCCTTCAACTGACTGACAGAACTCTGCAGGGCATATTCATTTTCAGAATTGATCAGGTCGATCACCGCCTCTGCCTGTGACAGATCCATTTTCCCGTTCAGGAAAGCTCGTTTAGTAAATTCTCCCGGTTCTGCTGCTCTTGCACCGTATTTCAAAACCGTTTCCAACACCCTGCTCACTACATACGTTCCACCGTGACAATTAATTTCTACTGTATCCTCTCCGGTAAATGTCCGTGGTCCATGCATGACCATCATAAGGACTTCATCCACCGTCTCTTCTCCGTCTGCAATATGTCCATAATGAATTGTATGGCTCGGCACTTCTGTAATCTTTTCTTTTCCCCTGTATACTTTATCTGCTATTTCCAGAGCCTCGTTTCCGCTCAGTCTGACGATTCCAATTCCTGAATTGGTCATCCCGGTGGAAATAGCTGCGATCGTATCCTTTTTCATATTCACACTGCCTTTCTAAAGCTGAAAAAAGGACGTTTCACAACCTCACGAAAGTATCCGTGAAGCGTAAACGTCCTTTCGCTTCAAATGATTATCTCTTTAATGTTATAACAACTTTTCTGTAAGGCTCTTCTCCTTCACTGTGCGTTGTTACATAAGGATCTGACTGAAGTGCTGAGTGAATGATCCTTCTTTCATACGGATTCATTGGCTCAAGTGCAACCGGTCTTCTGTTCCTTTTTACTTTATGTGCAATGTTCTTTGCAAGATGCTTCAACGTCTCTTCTCTTCTTGCCCGATAATTTTCTGTATCAAGCTTTACTCTTACATAACCATCCTGATGCTTGTTCGCAACACGGTTTGCAAGATACTGAAGAGAATCCAGCGTCTGACCTCTCTTACCGATCAGGATTCCCATATGCTCACCACGCAGGTCTGCACAAAGTGCTCCATCTTCATCGATAGAAATTTCGATCTCAACTTCCATATTCATTGCCTTCATTGTATCTGCAAGGAAAGTCTTTACTGCTTCAACTGTCTGTGGCTGAACCTCTGCAAGTTCTCTTGCTTTCTTCGGCTCTTCTGCCGGCCTCTCTTCCTGCTTCTCAACCACAGGAGCCTCTTCTTTTACTTCTGCTTTTACCGGCTCTGCAATTTCTTCTGCTTTTTCTTCCCTGATTTCTTCAACCGGTGCAAACGGTTCTTTCTCAACAACTTCTGGTTCTGATTCAGGCTTTCTTCTTGCCTCGATCACTGCCTGCTTCATACCGATTCCAAGGAATCCGGAACTTCCCTTTTCAATTACTTCATATTCCAGTCTGTCGCTTGTTACGCCTAACTGAATCATTGCCTCTGTAATAGCGTCATCTACTGTCTTAGCTGATACTCTGATACTACCATTCATCTCGATTCCTTCCTTTCTCATACTCAGATACTTTTACCGATCTGATCAGGACAGACAACTCTTTATCTTTATTTTCTCTTTTTCTTTTTAGAATCCTTTTCCGCACTTTCCACCTTTGGTTCTGCGGTCTCAAGTCCCTGATTATATCTGCTTACAAGATTTGCCTTTGAAGTAAGGCTGCCCGGCTTTGCTTTCTGAGCCCTTGCCTGAGCCTCCTGAATCTTTGAATCTCTTTCGGATTCACTGATCCCTGACTGTCCTTTTGTCACTTTTCCGGCATTTCTTGTACTTGTTGTAGCCATCTTATTGATCTCTTTTGCCGGAGCACCATGCTTCTCTCTCTTCTTCTGAGCTTTTTTCTGATTCTCTGCGATCATTTCATCCAGAGACTTTGTACTAAGGTACTTATTGATTGCAAGCTGCTGTATGCATCTTACAATTGCACTTGCTGCCCAGTAAAGACCAAGACCTGCCGGAAGTGTGAATCCCATTACGACTGAGATCAGCGGCATCGTATATGTCATGGCATTCATAGAACCTGCCATCGGGTTGTCCTTATCTGCTGAAGCTGCATTTGGCTGAAGCTTCACACTGATAAACTGAGTCAGACCTGCAAGAACAGGAATCAGTACTGCAAGGATCACTCCGACGATAGAACCGTTATGAAGTGCTGTTGTCAACTGAGTGAGTGGCTGCTCACCGATATTGATTCCAAGGAAACTGTTCAGGTGAGTTACCTGGTTCATCGTCTGATGAGCAAGATCCGAAATACTCGGGATCTTATCTAACAGCTTATCCCATGTGGAATCCTGAAATTTATAAAGTACATTTACGATTGTATCTACCTGAGAATAATCATTTGTCTTTGCACTCATGAGAACCGGGCTTGCTTCTCCGATCTTCTCCATGATCTTCTGGAATCCATCTGTATTCATGATGGCTTCTGTTACAGGCATATAGACATTCTTCACACCCTTAACGTAGGTCGGAATGTCTCTGATTACAGGATACAAAGCAAAAAGAATCGGCATCTGGATCAACATTGGAAGACATCCGCCGCTCATGGAAGTTCCGTACTTCTCATAAACCATATTGATTTCTTCCTGCTGCTTCATCATTGAAGCCTGATCTTTCTTTCCTTCGTATTTCTTCTGGATCTTTTTGATCTCAGGCTGCATTACAGCCGACATTTTTGAAAATTTCTGTTGTTTGATTGTAAGTGGGATCATCAGAGTATAAACGATGATCGTGAAAATGATGATACATACACCAATGTTCTCAATTCCGATCGCACTCAGAACATTAAAGATCCCGTTCATTACCTGACCCAGCAGCCAGGCAATCTGCTTGATAATAGGCCAGTCTCCATAGCCTGAAGCTAAAAGTCCATAAACTTCCATTACTTATCCTCCTTAAGGTACCGGATCATATCCGCCTTTTGAAAAAGGATTGCAGCGCAGGACTCTCCATATTGCCAGCACACCGCCCTTTAAAGCACCGTATTTTTCGATTGCTTCAAGTGCGTACTGCGAACAAGTTGGATAATATTTACACGTATTATATCTTTTCATTTTGGATAAATACTTTCTGTAAAAGCGAATCATCCATAAAAGGATGCGTTTCATATGCGCCACTTCCCTTTCAATGATCGTTTCAGATATAGATGTGATGAAGCTTTCCAAGATGGATCAGTGCATTCTCAATCTCATGGTAAGACTTTTCCTTCGCACTTGTTCTCGCAATGACTACAATGTCATATCCACACTGGAAATGTTCTTCCGATAACCGGTAGCTTTCTCTGATCAGCCGCGTAAGATGATGTCTGACCACACTGTTCCCTACCTTTTTACTGACTGATATACCGACTCGGTTCTTATTTTGTTCATTGGGGATAATATACATTACAAGACATTTATTTGCATAGGACTTTCCATTCTTATAGACATACTGAAAATCCCTGTTTTTCTTTAAAGATTCGGAAAATTTCATCAATACCCTCTTCACTGCTTTTCATGCATTTAAGCTTTTTTAAATAGAAGAAAAGGCCACATATATGCGGCCTATGCTGATAACTGTTTTCTTCCTTTTGCTCTTCTAGCTGCCAGAACTTTTCTTCCGCCTGCTGTACTCATTCTTGCTCTGAATCCGTGAACTTTAGATCTTGATCTCTTTTTTGGCTGAAATGTCATTTTCATTTTCTTACACCTCCCTTTACCTGATATACCTTATATAATAAAGTATTCACAATATTAACTCTTCTACTGTCTCCATTCGAGAAGACATCGCTCTAAATTATAATTGGAAAATGCCCTAAAGTCAAGCATTCTGTTGCACTTTTCACCTGTAAACTTTTAAATTTTTTTGATTTTTAATTTTCCCACATAAACGTGAATAAAATTAAAAATCCCGCAAAGCCTTATTTTATCGGCATTACAATAGTTTCTCCACACATTTATCCCACCCTTATCCATGAGTTATCCACAAAGTTATCAACATATGTGGATAACTTGTGGAAAAGCTGTGTATAACAACTAAATATTGTGTAGAAAACTATAAAACAATGTCGGAAAACCTTGTATTTCCTCGATTTTTGCGGTGTGGAAACTGTTTACAAAGTTATACACATTGATTTTTCATTGCTTATGAAGCTTTTTTGATGTAGAATGTAGTGGAGAGAGTCTACCCAAATTTCTCTCTATTATATTGATTAGGAGTTACTTTCGATGAACATTGTAGAAAAAAATTGGAATCAGATATTAAATAAGATGAAGCAGGAATACTGTTCGTCAAATATTGCCTATAATACCTGGGTTGCACCTTTGACTGTCTATGAAGTCAAAGATAATACTGTATACATTCTTGTCAAATTAAAGGCAAGTCTTGAACATATTGAAGAAAAATATCTGCTTCCTTTTAAAGTCTGCATCGCTGAGATTACCGGTGTAGAATATGAAGTTGCCTTTGTTACGGAAAATACCGCCGTAATTCAGGAAAAAAAGGACATTGCAGTTAAAAATACCCGTGTTAATGCAATTTATGAAAAAGCAAATCTGAATCCGAAATATACATTTGATACCTTTGTTGTCGGAAGCAACAACCGTTTTGCACATGCTGCTTCTGTTGCGGTTGCTGAATCTCCGGGCGAAAGCTACAATCCTCTTTTCTTATATGGAGGTGTAGGACTTGGAAAGACTCATCTGATGCACTCGGTTGCCCATTATATTTTAAAGCACGATCCGTCTAAAAAGGTACTTTATGTAACCAGTGAGACCTTTACGAATGAACTGATCGAAGCTCTGAAAGTCGGTAAAAATGGAAATGAAATGGCTATGACCAGCTTTCGTGAAAAGTACCGGAACAACGATGTGCTTCTCATCGACGATATCCAGTTTATTATAGGTAAGGAAAGTACACAGGAAGAGTTTTTCCATACCTTTAATAATCTGCACCTTGCCGGAAAGCAGATCATCATCTCCAGTGATAAACCTCCAAAAGATATGGAAACACTGGAGGCCAGACTTCGTACCCGTTTTGAATGGGGTATGATCGCAGATATTTCCTCACCTGATTATGAGACAAGAATGGCGATCCTGCGTAAAAAAGAAGAACTGGACGGACTGGAAAAATACCATATTCCAGATGAAGTTATGCAGTATATCGCCAATAATATCAAATCAAATATCCGTGAGCTGGAGGGATCTCTGAATAAACTGATTGCACTTTCTAATCTTGAAAATAAACCGATCGACATTCCTCTTGCTGCCGAAGCATTGAAAGATATGATTTCACCGGATGATAACCGTGCCGTTTCACCGGAATTGATCATTGAAGTCGTTTCCGAACACTTTAATGTACCTGTTGCTGAACTGAAAGGCAAAAAAAGGAATGCTGAAATCGTACTTCCACGCCAGATTGTCATGTATCTTTGCAGAAATATGACTGATACACCGTTAAAATCCATTGGTACATTACTTGGTGGAAAGGATCATGCATCCATCAGCCATGGAGTTAAAAAGATCGAACAGGATATGAAGACAGATGAAGCTTTAAATAATACTATTAATATTATCAGGAAGAAGATCAATCCTATTTAACAGGAATTGTATCTGCCTTTTATTCCCTTAACAGTAAACTATTATGTTGATAACTATGTAGATAAAGTGTGGATTCTTATGTGGAAAAGATATGGATAAGTTTACCATTGATTTTCAACAGATTTTTATCCCCACAGTTTCCACAAGAAATTATTTTGATATCTACAGAGTTTTCCATATGCGAAAAGCCTTAATTTATAAGGGCTGGAAGTAGTTTTTCACTTATCCACAGCCCCTATTACTGATAAGACGGAATTTTTTTCATTTATATATCTATAAAAGCCGCCCCGGAACTTTATCCACAAACCCGGTACGGACCCGAAAGGAGTTATCATCATATGAAAATTATTTGTACGAAATCAAATCTTGTAAAAGGAGTCAGCATTGTTTCAAAAGCTGTTCCATCTAAGACAACCATGC